>BNJU01001977.1_pt1 | contig 91017 bp, 116 predicted proteins | sample 8539281 | NCBI WGS metagenome assembly BNJU01 (sample SAMD00202456, study PRJDB9452) | human saliva metagenome | isolation source: human saliva | place: Japan
GCGCGGATCGAGTACCTGGCTGGGTCCTCATTCCCGGGCTCGTCCCTGGCGGGCCGCCACCGGGGCCACCGGGACGATCGTCAACCGCCTGGCGGTCTCCTCGAGCCGATGAGGACACCGCGATGACCTCAGGCTTCTCGCCTCGCCCGGCAGCTCCGGCATCGTCATGGGGTCGCGGTCATGGAGTGTGGGCTATGAGCGCGTCCGCAAAAGTGATGACGATGGCCCCCGCTAGATCGGTGTCCTGGGGCGGACTGCGGATCGGACGTCTCGCATCTCCTGGTGGCCTCCGGCAAAAGGGCTGCAGGCGTGGACGGCTGGCCACCGCCACGAGCGGCTGACATGCGCTCCCACCTGGCACCGCTGGTCCCGCTCCGCCACGGATGCGAGGGCTCAGCGTCAGCCTGGGGGTGGGGGCCGCGTTGATGCTCGCCGTCGCGATCCACCTGGCCTGACGGTCCCCGGACGGCGCGCAAAGAGCGAGGTCTCACCTGTTCTCCTCGTGACCATACGACCCGCGTGTTCGTGCCTTAGAACGCGCGTTCGAGGGTGGGGCGCGACGCGCACCTGCCTGCGGTGCGGGTGGTCAGCTGGCGGGGCTACTTGGGTGGTGAAGTCTTCGCGCCTGGTTGTCGGTGACGACGGCGGTGATGGAGACCTGCTGGTCGGCGGGGACAGTGGTGGTGGCCTGGACGCCGGTGAGGACCTCTTCGTTGCCGTCCGCGTGCTGGATGTGCCAGTCGACGTTCGTGATCGTGCCGTCGAGCGACTGAACCAGAAGGCAGGTCAGGGTGTGGCTCGCCCTTCCGGCCGTGCCTCATGTCTCGCGTTTGTGAGGCAGAGGGTGCGACCTCGCGAACACAAGACGGAGAATACACCGCTCTATCAGTAGGACAAGGAATGCGCTCAGGACTAGTAGCGTGATGGCGATCCGGCTGTGCAATGCATGCATGTGGTGAGGCCTTCCAGTGCTTCTGACTGCTATCAAGCATGAAAGAATAGCTGTTGCCACGAGAGACGACTATCGCCGCTCGCGTTCGTGGTGTGCGCGTCAACCAGTGTGTACATCCATGAGATACCATACTGCGACTGATATCATACTGATGAGCGTTCGCCAACGTCGGCGGATTTCTTGCTGGTTGGCGCCTCGAGTGAACCTTCTCCACCAAGGTAGAGTGCCAGCAATGACAATCAATATGCTGAACGTGACGTTGACGACTACGCCTCCCAAACTTCCAGGAGACACTGACTACCGCTCCTTAACTTTCGCGCTGGGTCCATACCACTTTATGTCTGTTTTCTCGTTGTTCTGTGGCAAACTTGATGGACAAACTAAGTGGCAAGTTACTTCTGTTCAGTGTTTTTGGGAGATGAGTGGTTTCATTGTGAGAGCGAGCGGTGTCCCAGAAATCTACTGGCAGATCCCTGTCACTACCATTACGTGATCAATTAATCCATCAGCTTTCCCGTCTGGGTCCCAGTCCACGTACAGCAGGTCGCCTGGCTTTGCGTTCCAAATGTTATCTAGAGGGGTATAGGCTCCTTCTTTGACATACGTGTATTGGGATGCAGAGTATGTCCAAGTACGTGAGCGCCTGCCGGTCCCTAACAAGTCGGGGCCCCAGATTTCGTGGAATGTGGATTAACTCCCCAATCGTCGTAACTCCAGCCTCCTGCGTGAAGAACCTGGAGACAGAAGTTGGCACAGTTGTTGTTCCAATAGTCGAACTCTGGATTAAAAAGTGTTTTCTTCGTCTCCGTCATATGGAGGGAGGTCCATTTTAGCGCATACTGTTGCATTGCTGAGACATCTGGAGAAACGGTGTTATACGCCGGGAGAATCAGTGGAGTTCCTGAAGGTAGTGCCGCCACCTACTGATGTGCCGGAACTTTCTACGGCCTGTCCCGCTTTCCGGGATGATCAGAGTTTGATATAGTGGGATCGTATTCGGGGGCGTGTCGCCTGGTGCTCGCCACTTCTTCATGGCTGGTGATCTTATCCTCAAGAACCGAATAGTCAGAAGAGTCTACTAGAGTGTCAAAACATGCTGGTCGCTCTTAATTCCGGGGTTTCTGATGTGCCATAACCCTCATAGTTGAACGTAAAGGTTGTGGAAATTTTCCGTCGTTACAGCAATTTTTCCATCAGTCTGACATGAAATATTGACAATCTGAGGTTTGCTGCTCGCTGAAGCGACTCTTATTCCCCTGTGTGGATATGGCGTCACGTACGCGCTGGTTTATCTGCTCAGTCGATGTCAATGCCGAGGGTTCGAACTATTTGGTCCCCTATTGCTCGTATTGCTAGTCGAGTTTTCTAGCCATTCTGAGTCGACTTTTTTCGCATAACTTTCAATAGTTGAGGACACTTTTGCTTTCGTTGAACTTGCAGTTTGAGGTGGTCGCCGCGGCCGGAGGGGTAATTGCTGCTCAAATGTAAGCAGAAGTGAAGAAGCTAGACATAGGGTAGTGATGCGTTTGTTGTTCATTGGTCTCCCCTAAAAACGTAAAAAGAGTCAGACTAGCGCTTCTAGGGTTTCATAGAGTCAGGGGTATTTTTGACCTCGATCGGCTTCACCTTCTTTGATCCGTTTCGTTAAGGCACGCCCTGTGGTTCGATGGAAAATAGGAGGCCCTGTGTGGTACTCTGAGATGTTACACGATTCGAAGGTTCAGGTCTTCACGTACGGCAATTTCAACAAATTTCCACAGAACTTTACAGGGATTTCCCGTGGTTTCTCGCTTGGGTATGCCAGCGCGACCCTCTAGTTGAGGCGTCAACTCAATAGTTTCTATCGATTTTTGAATCTGTAGTTGTCTTCTCTTTAGTTGTCGGGTACGAATTGTCTCACCCGTGTGCAGTGGCGGGTTGGTCCAGTGTAGTTTTCTGGGTGCTGATGATTTGTGGCTGTGTCTTTGTGGTTGTCGGTACTGGGGTGGAAAGTACTCGTTATCGATGAGAGTGCAGTAGTCGGGAGGTCTGCTGGTCGCAGTTAGAGCCTGGCCACGGAACGTCGTCAGAGACATAGGCGGTGTCTGTAGATGCCGCGCATGACAAGAACACTAAGGCAGCGCCCGGTCTGATTCAGGGGCGCGCCAGCGCGGCGCAGACGTCCGCGCAGTCCTCGATGACAGGCGGCGCACCGCGCCGTCGTCGCACGAGCATCGGTGTGCTGGCGGTCCTCGTCGGCGGGATGCCTGAGCGCCTGCGGACGGGACTGTCCCCCGCAGCGGGCGGCTCGGCCACCGTCGCGGGCCCGATTCCCTCCGGCCTGGAGTCCTTCTACCGCCAGGCCGTCAACTGGTACCCCTGCGCCGCCACCGACGGCGTGGAGAAGGCCTCGGAGACGACCGCCCAGGCGAGCGCCTCCACGACGGCCGCCACGGCCTCGGCGCAGCACCGCCACCCCGAGCTCCGACGGCGCGACCGGCGCGACCGGGACGGCCGGCTCCTCGAGGAGGAGACCGACACGGCCACCTTCAGCTGCGCCGTCATCACCGTCCCCTGGACTACGCCAACCCCAAGGGCGAGACCATCTCGATCGCCGTGAAGAAGCGCGCGCCACCGGCGGCCACGCCCAGGGCGCCCTGTTCATCAACCCCGGTGGTCCCCGGCGACTCCGGGGTCTCCTTCGCCGAGCGGGCGGGCAGCGCCTTCAGCCCCGATCTGCTCGAGGGCCTACGACATCATCGGCTTTCGACCCGCGCGGGGTCGGCTCCTCCACGGCCATCACCTGCTCCAGCGACGACGACTCATCCTCCGGCACCGCTGAGCCCTCCGCCTCGGCTGGGGCCACGGCCTCGCCGTCGGCCTCAGGGCACGCCGTCGGCAGGTACTGAGCCCTCCGCGGAGGCCTCCGCCGAGGCCGCTTCGGGCGGCGAGTCCTACGAGGGTGGGCGGAGTCGACCCGGCAGTCCTTCCAGGAGCTGACCGAGCAGTGCGCCGCCACACCGGGCCCGCCGCCCTGCTCGACCACGTCGACACCGTCTCCGCAGCCCGGGACCTCGACATCCTGCGGGCGGTGGCCGGCCAGAGAAGCTGAACTACCTGGGCTTCTCCTACGGCACCTACCTCGCCACCGTCTACGCCGAGACCTTCCCCGGCAACACGGGCCGCATGGTGCTCGACGGCGCTATCGACCCTCCTGTCCCTCGCCGAGCAGGGACTGGGGCAGACCAAGGGCTTTCGAGCAGGCGCTGCGCACCTACGTGGACTACTGCCAGAACTCCACCGGCTGCCCGCTGAGCGGGGGCACCGACGCCGAGTCCAGCAGATCCGCGACCTCATCACCTCCGCCAACAGCACGCCCCTGGCGACCGGTGACCCTGAACCGCACCGTGACCGGCGCGGACATCGTCACCGCCCTGAGCGAGTACCTCTACACCACCGAGCAGAACTGGGAGCCCCTGAACAAGGCCCTCGACCAGGCCATCAACCACCGCGACGGCTCAGCCTTCGTGGCCTCCGAGGAGCAGGACACCTCCTCGAAGGATGACGGCGGCGGGGCCTTCCAGGCCGTCACCTGCCTGGACTACCCGGTGGAGGGCGACAAGACGACCTGGGCCGCGCAGTGCAGCAGGCCAGCGCGAGGCCCCGATCTTTCGGGAACACCGCGGTCGGCATGGACCTGGTGTGCAGCGTGGGGGCACAACGGGACCCGCAAGCCCACGCAGATCCATGCCCGCGGGCGGCGCCGATCCTCGTGGTGGGAACCACCGGGACCCGCCACCCCGTACGCCTGGTCGAAGTCCCTGGCCGAGCAGCTCGACTCCGGCCAGCTGCTGACCTGGGAGGGCAATGGGCACACCGCCTACGGCGGCGACGCCTCCTGCGTCAACGACGCCGTCGACGCCTACCTGATCTCCGGCACCATGCCCAAGAAGGGTCTGACCTGCCACGGCAACGAGTAGGCGCGTCGCCAACGAGTCAGCGGGCGGGCCGAGGTGCACTCGGCCCGCCCGCTCACGTCACTGAGGGTGTGCGTTCGACGACCGGGGCCGCGCAGGGGCGACCTGCCGGGAGGAAACGCGCGGCGGCTCAGGCGGCGGGGGGCGATCTGGGTGGTGAAGTCCTCCTTGCCCTGGTTGTCGGTGATGACGGCGGTGACGGAACCTGCTCATCGGCGGGCACGGTGGCGGTGGCCTGGGCCCCGGTGAGGATCCCTCGGAGCCGCCAGCGCGCTGGATGTACCAGTCGATGTTTGTGATCGTGCCGTCGGAGTCGGTGGAGGCCGAGGCGTCCAGGGCCAGCTGGTCGCCATTGCGGGCAAGGGTGAAGGAACCTGCGGGGCGCGTGTTGTCCACCTGCGCCTGTGCGGCGGCGGGCAGCTCCTGCGCGGCCGGCTGCTCCTTCAGGACGCCCATGACGGAGCCGGCGATGGCTTTGTGGCCGGCGGCGTTGGGGTGGAAGCGTCCGTCGTTGATGAGGCCGTCGAACCAGGAGGACTGCTTGCCGCACAGCTCGTGTCCGGCGAAGGAACCGGAGGGGTCGGCGAACCGGTAGCCGTGGCGCTGGGGCCGCGGCCTTGGCGGCAGCGTTGATCTCGTTGGTCTTGGCGTTGATCCAGCGCTGATCCACCTTGGTGACGCCTTCGCAGCGCCCCGGTACCGGGAGGATCTGCCGGCTCCCTGCGGGGTGAACATGCGCGGGTAGCCGACGGCGACGACGGTGGCGCCCGGGGCGCGGGAGGCGATGTCGGCCACGAGCGTGTCATAGCTGGTGATGCCCGCGCGTGGTCTTGCCGGCCAGGGCGCTGATGGCGCCGTCAACCTGCTCGGAGACCTCCTTGTTGCCGGAGCAGGTGGTGAAGGGGGCGGCGGTGATGCACTTGGAGAAGAGTGTGGAGAAGCCGGCGTCGTTGCCGCCGATGGAGAAGGTGACCAGGCTCGTGGAGGCGTTCAGGTGGTCGAGCTGGGCGGGCTCGTTCCAGGAGGTCCTGGGGTTGTAGAAGTCGGGTGATCCGGGCTCCTGAGCAGGCGCCGAAGTCGAGTGTCTTGCCGGTCTGGCCGCCACTTGGTGGGCATAGGCGCCCGCGGCCCGTTTACCCGTTACCGCCCTGACATCCATGCCGCTGGCGTAGGGCGGTGCCCCGACTCCGGGAGGCGTAGGAGTCGCCCAGGGCCACGTGGGTGTTCCCCTGGGGGCAGGTGGGCAGGTGAGCCGCCGCCGATGGTCCAGGCCAGGGCTGCGACAGAGGCCAGCGTGCTCCAGCCGGATGAGGCGCGACGACGCCTCCGACTGGCCCGGGCTGTTTCATGCAGCGCTGTCCGGGGTGTGGGGAAGAGGAGGTGGACGAGCATGCTGCCTCCGGTGAGTCTGTCGGTTGTGTGAAATGATTGAGAATCGAGAGCTTTGACTGCGGATGAATGCGTGCGGAGCAAGCCTATGCCGGTGAGAGGGCGTGTCAGGCGGTTTTCACGGAGCGGACGATGACTATCCGGTGCCGGGTGAGAATGGGGTGCGGCTCGAGGTACTGAAAGGTCAAGCGCATGCTGTGACGTTTGATGGCCTCGGCGAGCCAGGCGGGAGTCACGAGGTGAAGGGGTGAGGGTGGACCAGTGCCCGGCCTGCCGCATGGTGACGGTCACGCAGTCCGGATGCCGGGTCGGCGTTCTCCGTGATGAGGCAGCCATCGGAAGCCGCCAGGTCTCCGACAGTAATTCGTTGCCGACGACGTGCTGGGCGGAGACGATCAGCTGACCATCGGGGGAAGGAGGTCGGCCGCGCTGCTCGATCAGCTGTTCACGCTCCCGTGTCCGCCGGTTTGGTGATCGTGCCGGCCGGCAGCAGAATGCTGGTGACGCCGTCTGCGAGGCCGTGGGAGGAGTCGTCTGTCCTGAGTAGCCAGTCGCGGCTCGCCGTCTCGATGGGGAGACCTGCGCCGCGGGCGTCTGCGGGGAGGCGGGGTCCGTGCGCAGCTCGACGGCGTTCTGAGGGAGGTGTCGATGGCGAGGGTCGTGCCCTGGGAGTCGGCGATGAGCCGGCGGAGGGTTGCCGCCTCGGCCGTGTCGGCGGCGATCAGTGCGCAGTATGAGGAGGCGCTCAGGAGCGGTTGAGGGCGTGGAGGGGTGGGGAGTCGGTCATCGGTCACCTCCTGGGGGTGTCGCGGTGCTGCCAGGGTGCTCGTGCGGGTCGAATGCCTGGGCTCTTTCCCTAATGTCATCGGCATGCGTCTTGCGAGGATCCTCCGATCGGGTCAGTGGGCCGAAGGAGGGGACGGCAAGGGCGGCCCTCAACCCGCGCTGCGGGCAGGGCTCGCCCGTTGTGAGTGCTTTCAGCCCAGAATGTGTCCTTCGCCCGATCAAACTTCAGGGGAAGCAGTGCGGCGAAGGAGGTGAAGGAAGGCGAACAAGACGAGGGACCTTTCGGAAGCAGTGGTTGATGATGGCTCTAGCCTCGCCTGCTCCAGTGGGGGAATCATCGGCTCCCTCGACTCAGTCGATGGGTGGAGACCTCGTCTCGAGGAGGGCTGAGGGGCACTCGGCCCCGCCGGTTCGTCGGGTCTGATGCGGCGCTCAGCTGACCAGGCCGTGCTGCATGGCGAGACGGCGGCTCCGACCCGGTCCGGGACGCCGAGCTGGCGATGATGGCGGACACGTGCGACTTGATGGTGGCCTCGCTCAGGTTCCAGCCGGTTGGCGATCTGCTTGTTGGTCAGGGCCTCGCTGATGAGTGCCAGGACCTCCAGCTCACGGGCGGACAGGGTGACACCGAAGGGAGGGGGAGCCTCTTTTCTGCTGAAGGAGGAGGGTGCTCCCGCGGTCGGCCGAGGCGGGTTGAAGGCGCTCGCTGAGCACTGCCGAGGACTTAGGGGTGAGGACGATGTTGCCCGCCACCGCCCGCTTGATGGCGCCGGCCAGGCGTCGACGTCGTCCTCCTGGCACGAAGCCGCGGACACCGGCGGCGAAGGCCTCGTTCGAGATCGAGTCGGCGATGAGCGTGCTCAGGATGATGATGGCCAGCTCGGGTTCTCCTCATGGAGGGTCTTCGCCAGCGTGAGGCCGTCGAGCCGGGGCATCTGGACGTCGAGGAGGACGGCCTGGACCGGCTCCGTCTCGGTGGAGTGGATCAGGTCCAGCCTCCTGGCCGTCCTGAGCCGTCCAGGCCACGGAGATGCCCTCCTCGGTGGAGAGCAGCTGGGCCAGGGTGCGCACCAAGGGGTCGTCGTCGGCGATACCGATGCGGATCATGGCAGTTCCTCCAAGGGGGCGGGGCTCGTGGTTGGCGCGGAGGGCACGGTGGCGGAGACCATCCAGGTCATATTCTCCTCCAAGGTCTCCAGAGTGCCTCCGATAGCGGTGACGCGTTCGCGCATGCCGAGGATTCCGGCGCCGGATGAGGGCAGGTCGTGGGTCGTGAAACCCGTTGGTCATCACCAGGTGCACCTTGCTCTCGCTCTGGACGAGGGAGGCGGTTACCGGGCGGCGCGGGTCGCCATGACGCAGGACGTTGGCCCCCATCTCACGGCAGACCCGGGACAGGGTGGTGGCCTGGAGACGGCTGCAGGGCGCCGTGGCGGTGCACTGGAAGGTGACGGAGAACCCGGAGGCGGAGAGGTCGTCGACGATGGCCCGCACGGCGCCCTCCAGATCCGTGGTCACCGTGCCCAGTCCGCCCTCGGCGCTGTCGTCGTCGCTGTCGTTGCGGCGCAGGGCGCGCAGAATGAGGCGGAGCTCGTGGAGCGCGTCAGCGGCGGTGGCCTCGATGGCGGCGAACTCCTCGTGAGCACGGTCGGGGGAGAGCTCCTTGCTGGCGGCCAGCTTGGCCCGTAGGGCCGTCTGGGACATGGAGTAGGCGACGAGATCGTGCATCTCCCGGGCCACCTCGTTGCGGATGGCCTCCAGCTGCCCGGACACCGCGGAGACCTCGCTGCGCCAGGAGTTCACGGTGACGCGGACCAGGAGTCCTGCGGAAGGTGCAATAGCGAGGTCGAACAGCATGGAAGCGAGTACGCGCCGTCCCCGGTGGCTAGCAGCACGATGACGGGTGGGGTGAGGGCGAGGGAGGCAGCGAGCCTCAGGGAGAAAGCGGCCCATGAGGAAGGCGGAGACGGCGTTGGTGATGGCCAGGTCCCCGGTCTCAGCGACAGGGGCCAAGCCGAGTGCTATCCACACGATGAGGTAGCCGATCGATCCGAGGCGGGGACGCAGGGGCGTCACCATCGTTGTCACGAGTGCCAGCACCAGGAAGACGATCCGCTCCGGAACGACCGAGCCCCGCAGAGTCAGCATGAGGATGAGGTTCGCCGTCCCGAAGACCGCCGCTACGGCGATGTACAGCCAGGGCTTGGCTGATGCGTACTGCCAGGCCTCCGAGGACGGCCATGAAAGCCGCGTTTGTCTGATGTTCCTATCAGTCTTATTCCCTCGGAGCACATATTTATTGTTGGTGGAGGTAACGAAGAAATCAAGGTGGCGGAAACCTCAAAGAATGGGGTGAGGGATGGGGTGAGTGTCAGGTGTCACGAGCTCCCTGCCCCAGTGCGTCTCATCCGTCACCAGGGGCGTGAGCGCTGGGTTCTCCGCACGCCCGGCATGCCAGCCGCCCTGGCGGATCCGCTGGGGGAGTGTCGGTGTCAGGTCGGTGAAGCGGGTTGATTCCACGAGGCTCTTCCACTCCGTAGCCGCGCAATTCGTTGCCGCGCAATTCGTCGTTGTAAAGGACACAGCCTGATCCGCTGTACTGATCTTTGTCAGCCAGGTCCGAAAGGCGGTGATGTTTCCCGGGGCTCCCCACCAGGTTGCGCGGTCCGTGTCGCTGCGCAGGTGCTCGGGCCGGTCGGGACGACCAAGGGCCTCTCGCATGATCGCGAAAAGGTCCACGATCTGACATGCCCTCCCGTGCGGCCGTGGCGAGATGGTTCGCTCCGAATATGGCTCCCCATATGAGTTGGTGTGGCTCTAGGAACTTGATGAGTGATGGCACTGTGCCTCATCGCAGTGCTGGCTGAGGGCGGACGACGGCGACGTCTCGGTGCATCCGGAGAGCTCCTCGAGGGGCGAGAGGCACATCCTGCTCAGGCACGTAGATCACCCATCTTCGTCACTGCGGTGGCGATGATGGACAGACCGACCGTCCAGGCCACGAGGAGTCCACGGCCAGTGGAGCCGACATGTCGCCGACGGCCGTGGCGTCCTTGATGAGCGTGAGCTGGAGGCCGCCAGGGCAGGTACTGGCCCAGGTCGTTGGGCAGGGCGCGCACGATGGCCGGCTCGATGCAGGTGGTCCAGGCGACCAGGAGGAGGATGACCGGCGGCGTGCGGCGCAGCAGCCAGCCGAAGCAGGTCCCCACGGGGCGGCCAGGGCGCTGACGGCGATGATGCCGATGACGGTGCTGACGAGATCCTCGTTCATCGTGATGCTCAGGTCACGCTGGTGGAAGATCACGAAGGTGGGAATGGTGGAGCTCAGGGCCCCGATGAGGCCGAAGAGCAGGCCGGCCGGCAAGGAGGCCAGGGCGTGGCCGGCAACGAGCCTGCCGACGCCGCGGTGCTGGGTGACTCGAGCCGCCACGGTGGCGTCGCGGAACTCGGTCGTCACCTGGGTGGCTCCCCACAGAGTGGACACCAGCAGGACGGAGAATCCGATGCGAATGAGTCGCAGGGCCACGGAGTCGACGGCGGCCTGGTTGGACAGGTCGATCTCGCTGAGGAACTTGCTGGCGTCGAAGATCGTGGCGAAGCTGCTCAGAGCGATCCCGATCACGAGGAACCACTTCAAGGAGGCCTCGGTGAGCCCTCGGCGAGTCAGAGCCCATAAGGAGCGGAACACGGACAAGCCGCTGGTGCTGGGGGCCGGCGTGGCCAGGGGCCCGACCGAGGTGACGGTCTGCGCGGAGAAAGGACGTTGGTGGTCATGCTGCACGGCTCCTGGAGGTGGTGGAAGAGACAAGGTTGAGGTAGGGCGTCCTCGAGCGTGGGGCCACCGTGGTGGCGCAGCTCGTCGAGGGAGCCGTTGAAGAGGCAGCGGCGCTTGATGACGACGATGCTGTCGACCATGCGCTCGACCTCGGCGAGAATGTGGCTCGAGATGAGCAGGGCGCCGCCGGAGTCGATGTGCTGCTGGAGCACGCGGCGCAGCCAGTGGGCGCCCTCGATGTCCAGGCCGTTGGTCGGCTCGTCCAGAACGAGGAGCTGCGGCCGCCCGCCATGGCGGTGGCCAGGTTGATTCCGCTTGCGCTCGCCCGTGGACAGGTCGCTGATGCGGCGACGCATCAGAGGATCGAGATCGAACTCGTCGACGATGCTGTCCATCTCGTCGCGTGAGAGGCCGGCCGCGAGCCGGTGGTTGACGAGGTGGTTGTGGACCGTGTGGCTGGTGGGCGGCCCGGTGTTGTCGAATGCGAAGCCGATGTGGTGGGCCGCATCAGGGAATGGCCAGGGTGCGTGGCCGAACACGGAGACGCTGCCCGACGTGGGGCGAAGAAGGCCGTGGACGGCTCGCAGCGTCGTGGTCTTGCCGGCACCGTTGAGCCGAGGAGCCCAAGAGACTGTCCGGGCTCAATGCTGAAGGTGACGTTGTCCACCGCAGTGGTGGACCGGTAGCGCTTGGTGAGATGGCTGATCTCTAGGAGTGGCTTCAGGTTCATGGTGTGTTCTCCTTACGGCGACCGAGCTGCTCCGGGCCGCTCGGGTCGCGTGGGGCCGAGGGGTCGCGGTGGGTCAGATGAGTGGGGGCGGTCAGCAGGGGATTTCCTCACGCAGTGCGGTGCCGGGGGAGGCAGTTGCCGTGACGTCACTACTTCACAAGAATCAGACTGTTTCCGGATCGCCTGATCGGGTGCTCGAGACTCATTCGATTGGCTAGTCCGATTGGCCGAGTAGTGGGCTACGGTCGGAAGCAGCAGATTGGTTCGGTCGGGACTGGGGTGAAGGTATGAAGGTGTGAAGCAGGGTTCTTGCAGGGTGCCCATGATGACCTCCCCGCAGAGGGTGAGAACCCTGTCCTCCAGGCGACGGCTCTCCACCTGAACGGGCACAGCCCGGATCTCACGTCCATACAGTGAGATCCCGGCTGTGTCGGTACCAGTGAGGAAGACGGCTGGGCACTTCATCGGCTGGTGATCTGCTTGTTTCCTCGAACGAAGGTCCAGATGGAGCCGATGCTCAGGCCTCCACCGAGCCCTGTCAGCGCGATCTGAAGCGATCCGCTCAGCTGGATGAGTGCGATGGCGGCGATGATGATGCCGGCGACGACTCCGACGACGGTGAGAGCAAGACGCATGATGTGGTTCCTTTCAGTGGGAGGTGACCACGGATGTGGTCGGGTTGGGAGAAGAAGTCGTCAAGGACAGGAATTTCGGTTAGTAGCCAGAACACGGCATGTTCGGCGGCTTGAGTCACCATTGGGTTGTAAGGAGCTCAAGCCGAGGTTGGTAAGCGCGGGGGCCAACTTGCTTAGGGCATCGGGCACGGTGTTTTCATTTGGATACGAACGTCGCTATTCGGTGTGGCGGGGGTGAGTTCCCCGGGTTGTGGTTGTCCGTCCTCTTGGATGTCATGTGAGGCTCGGTGTGCCTCGGATCGGATGACTGAAATGAAACTCCTGTTCGCGGCGTCCCAAATCGGTGAAACGGTCGGGTCGGTCGACTGATATCTGACGGCTGGTTGGGGAGGCGGTGCGGGATGGGGTGGCGTGGGGCCGCCGTCTCAGTCGTCCTGCTGACACGCTCATCCGGATCTCTGGGCCGACTGATGTGCTGCAGCCGCTGGTCGGACGGCGATCCGGGCCTCGGCTCGCCGTCGGGCCTCGACGCGAAGCCCGCCCCGCCCGCGTCTCTTCACGTCTGAGACACGGGCGGGGCGGGTGTGAGGGGCTCGGAGACGGGGTCAGGATCTCCGACCTTCTGGAGGCGCTGGAGGCTGAGCCAGCCCACCGGGATCAGGGATCCAGAAGGTCACAGGCGGTGAGACGATCGCCGTGGACAGCGCACCCGTAGGGAGACGCCGGCGGCGACGAGCCCGGCGGTCAGGGCGAGCTCGACCGGCCCGATACCGCCGGGGAGGGCACGATCGAGCCCACCGTGTTGGAGGCCAGGTAGGTGATGGCCAGGACCGCGAAGGGCACCGTGTGCCGAGGGGCCCTGACCTGCTCGAGAGCCTCAACGTCGAGAGATGTCGACCGTCTCGTAGCGGAGTCCCGCCTTGTCCAGAGCGCGGTAGGTGGCGTTGCACTGCACGCAGTTGGGCTTGAGGTAGACGGTGATCGCCATATCGGTCACTTCCTCGGGTTCCGGTGGCGAGCCGGACGTATCACCCGCAGGGGATCGCGCCAGTGTAACCACATCTGTCATTCGCGGAAGGCCATGGCGGCCCCGCGAGACAAGACACTACCCCTAGGGGTCCACCGGGTCCACCACCCCAACATGCTGTGTCTGGCGCCGACCTGTGCACAGTGACCTCCTCGCCTGTGGATAGCTCCCGGGACCGCTTGTGGAGGACCGTGGATGAGTCGCCCCGCGCGCCTCGGAGCGCCGTCCCGGGGCTCCCGCTCCGATCCACAGAACCATGGTCCTGCGGGGTGTGACACGAAAGAGGGCCCCTTAACCACAGCACCGCCGTCCCGCTCGAGCACACCGGCCCCCACCCTGGGGACAAGTCCGGCAAATCTCGGTTGCGTCACACCCGCCTTCCGCGTGTCGCCACCGCCGCCAGCCCACCAACCAGCAGCCGCCAGCCCGCAGCCCTCAGCCCGCCAACCGCAAGGCGCCAGTCACCGCCGCACAGGCTCCGCCGCTCGCCCTCCCCTGCAGCCCCCTCACCGCGCATAGGGCTTACCGCCACGGTCCCCGCGTGGCCACCGCAGGGCGGCCGCACCACGAGCCTGAGAGGCCCCGAGAAGAAAGGACCGCCCATGGACGCCGGGATACGCCGTCAGAGATCCTCGACCGCCTCGCGGCCACGCGCAGGCCCCGGCCGCCACCCGCCTGGGCGCGCAGCTGGGCGTCTCGCGCCAGGTCATCGTCGGCGACGTCGCCCTCCTGCGCGCCGAGGCCACCCCATCCGCGCCACCAACCGCGGCTACGTGCTGGCCCGTCCCGCCACCCCGGCCGCACCGCTCCATCTTCGTCCAGCACACCCGCGAGGACATCGCCATCGAGCTGAGCGCCATCATCAAGGTCGGGGGAGCGTTCTGGACGTCTCGGTGAGCACCGCCTCTACGGGCAGATCACCGTCGACCTGCTCATCCGCAGCCCCGGGGACCTCGCCCACTTCCTGGCGCGCCTGCCCCGGTCCACGGCCCTGTCCGGAGTTGACCAACGGCTGGCACACCCCACCATCGAGGCCGACGACGAGGCCGCCCTCGATGCGGTCGAGGCCCGGATGGGGAGCTCGGCTTCCTGCGGTAGTGCCCCGCCCGTTTCCCGCAGCGCACTCCCCCACGCCCCAGGCCACCCCTGCCTCCGTGACACGCATCCCACCCATGTGTCATGACACTGACGGCATCCGAGGGATAGGCTGCCAGGTGTCTTGACACCCATGAGACCTCGCGCCCCTTCGACTCCAAGGCAGCCCCGTGACCACCAACCGCACACCTGCCACCAGCGCCGCAAGCACTCGCCACCACCTCCGCAGCCTCCCTGCTGCGCCACCTCCTGCCCGCACTGCGCGCCCTGGCCCACCGCGTCCTCATCGACGCCATGACCGGCATGGCCCACGGCCTGTTCGCCTCCCTCATCCTGGGAACGATCCTGGGCCAGCTCGGCAGGCTCCTGCCCGGCGCCGCCGGCACCTGGCTCACTCTCCTGGGGGCGATCGCCCACCTCCCTGACCGGGGCGGGCATCGGCGTCGGTGTGGCCCATCGCCTCAAGGCGCCAACCTTCGTCGTCGTGGGCGCCATGGTGGCCGGGCAGGTGGGCGCCGCGCCGCCCTCGCTGTCGGGCACCGCCCTGCAGTCCGACGGCGGAGCACCGGCCCTGGTTCTCAACGGCCCCGGCGAGCCACTGGGCGCCTTCATCGCCGCCTGGGCAGCAGTGGAGGCCGGGCGCCTGGTGGCGGGCCGCACCAGCCTGGACATCCTCGTCACTCCCACCCCTGTCCGTATGCGCCGGCGGCAGCGCGGGCCTGCTGGTGGGCCCGCCGATCTCGCGCCTCGCGATCAGCCTGGGCCAGCTGGTCAACTGGGGTACCGAGCGCCAGCCCCTGCTCATGGGCATCATCGTCTCGCCCTCATGGGCATCATCCCGACCCCTGCCGATCTCCTCGGCGGCCCTGGGCATCATCCTGGACCTCTCGGGCCTGGCGGCCGGGGCGGCCACCATCAGCTGCACCACGCAGATGGTGGGCTTCGCCGTGGCCAGCTATCGGGAGAACCGCTTCGCCGGGCTCATCGCCCAGGGGTTTGGGCACCTCCACGCTTCAGGTGCCCAATATCGTGCGCCACCCCTCATCTGGGTGCCGCCCACCCTGGCCTCGGCGATCTTGGGCCCCATCACCACCATGGTGCTGGGCATGCAGTCCAATGCCATCGGCTCGGGCATGGGTTCGGCGGGGCTCGTGGGCCAGATCGTGACCTTCCAGACAATGTCGGGCTCCCACCTCCACCGGGCGGCTCATCGCCCTCATAGTCGTCTTCCAGATCCTCATCCCCGCGCTGCTGACCCTGGGGGATCAGCGAGCTCATGCGAAACCCGCGGCTGGATCAAACCGGGGGACATGGCCCCTGGCCGCCGGCTGAGGGTCGCCGCAGTCGCCTTCACCCGGCCATGCCGCGCCAACCGCCTCAACCACTCTCAGCCCTCCCCCAGCCGAACCTCAGCCACCTCCAGCCACCCCGCTCTCCGGTATCCCACCTGCCGGGGTCAGTAATTTGTCTGGGTCCCATGGCCGGAATTAAACAAAACGACATTCTGGGGCGGCTGCTGCGAGATTGCTGGCTGGTATTTACAGGGGATCGCGCATGAGGATCGCCTCGTGCAGATCGACATGACAAACGAGGAGCGAGGCGTCCTCATCAGGTGGAAGAATTATTCGGACACCTACAGGCTTGTGAGAATGAAGGCGGAGGCGATTGCGTACGCTGCCCGCGGCGTCGGCCTGGATATTATCATGGAGATGGTCGAGCGGGCCGAGAAGACAGTGCAAGTGGCTGTCACAGTGGCGGAGGCGCAGACTGAGCTCCGTGGTAACCGGTCACGCCGTGGGCAGGAACGCGGCAAAGCTCAGGAGGGCGCAGAAGGAGGAGCAGGGAGGAGATTTTTAACAAGCCGCCATCGGAGGCGGGCGCCTGGGCCGAGCTCTGGGACGTTCCGGCTCCTTGAGGATGTCGCGCCTGATCAGATTCGGCGTCGAGTACAGGTCGGAGTCCTCATACTGGCTGCTCATGCGCTTGTCGGGCATGAGCCTCTGCTCCCCGACCCGTTCGTGGAGCGCCGCGACGAGAAGGCCATCACCAGGCGGATGGCCGAGACCCGGGACCAGGTCGCCGGCCTGCTCCAGGACGGCCGGGAGCCCTGTACCGACGACGAGGTCCGCGTGGAGCACGAGGCCGAGACGAGGCGCATGTGGCTCCTCAAGGGGAAAGAGAACAAAGCTGTACGTGGACCGCAAGAAAGCGAGCTGATCGCTCTTCGGGGCACCGAGCCTGACGACCAAGAAAATGAGGATCCACCCCATCGAGGGAAACCAGAACGCCGAGCAGACCCGCCCTCATGATGGGTCGCCTCCTGAGTTGGCTCATTTAGTGTCGTGGTAGATGTTGTGGAGGGTTTGGGTGAGGTCGGGTGGGAGAGGGTCAGCGGCTGTGAGGGTGTGCCCGGCAATGTTGATGGTGATGGTGCGGTAGCGGCGTGCGGTGGTGATCAGGCGTCTGATGGACCAGCCAGTGGTGGTCTCCAGCCAGTGGGCCATGGCAAGGGCTGCAGTGACGATGGTCAGGTGGGCCTCGATGGACTGGCGCAGGTGGTGGTAGATGGGGCGTGCTCGCAGGTCGGACTTGGACATGCGCAAGGACTTCTCGATGTTGTACAGGCGGTGGTAGGCGCTGATGACTGTCTCGGGGTCGGGGTTGGGCAGGGTTGGTGACGTAGCCCCTTCCACCCGGCCAGGGTGCGGCCCCTTTTCTCCAGGTCGCGGTTGATGCTCCGGGTGGCGCCGGACAGGGTGCACGAAGCGGTTGCGCTTGACGGGGATCTTTCCGCGACGGCTTTCTCGGCCTTGGCGACCTGGGTGTCGATCCCGCGTAGGGTGCGTCGGGCTCTGTCGGCGCTGTAGCGGTAGTAGATGGTCTCGTCGCGGCGCTGGTCACTGGGGCCGGCGGGCCAGGGGCTGGGTCAGGGTCAGCCCGTCGGGGACGTCCTGGTCGGGGTGGTTGTCGTGCCAGGGAGCTGATCACGTGGGGGACGCGTGAGGTGCGTGAGCCCAGCACGTAGGGACAGGCAGGCTCTCCAGGGCCTGCCTGTTGGCGGCGCTGATCATCCCGGCGTCAGCCACGACCACCACGTCGTCGAGGTCGTAGGCGTCCATGAAGTCGTTGATCATCGGGATCATGGTGGCGGTCTCGGCCTTGCTTGCCCTCGAAAGCCCCCGGCCCGTAGAGGGAACCCTGTCTCGTCGGTGAGCAGCCCTACCGTGATCTGCGGCTCCAGGCGTCTTTCCTTGGAGAAGCCCGGCTCGCGAAAGCCGTCGGCCTTGTCGGTCTCGGAAGTACAGGGTCATACGCGTCGAACAGGACCAGCGAGGCCCGGCCGATGCGGGCGTACCCGGCCAGCAGGCGTGACAGGGTTCCCGGGTGAAGTCCTCAGCGGCGTAGCTGGGCAGATGACGCTTGACTGTCGCGTAGGACACCGGTGACAGGCCCGCCTCGGTAAGGACCCGCAACGAGTCCTGCTTGCTGGTCGGCTCAATCAGTCTGGCGGTAACGAGCTGGCGGAAGACCTCGTCAGCACCATCGAGCCTGTCCAGCCCCACCGCCTTCCAAGCCACCTCCAGGGCCTCCAGGAGCACTCCCATCCGGTTGGAGGCGATAGGTGCCACGCACCCCGTCCCAGCCGGTTCCTGCGGCGCAGAGACCTGCGTCGTTCTCGCTGTTCAGGCCCAGCAGGGTCGAAGCTGAGCTGGCCGGCGTTGAGCCGTTGCCTGGCGACCTCCTTGAGCACCGCCAGCTCAGCGTCATCATGGGCCGAGCCAATGTGCTCGATGCTGCGCGCCCCTTCCGGGAGGAGTGCACAATCTGCACCGCACGGGCCCCCGACGCCGTCCTGACCGTGCGAACGTACGGACTCATACCCCCACGTTAGTGCGCACCCCAACCCGCAGCCCCCACAATCCCAGCAACAACCAGCCCCTCAAACCCGCAACCACCCCACAATGAGCCAAGTCAGGCATGGGGTCCCTTTGCCCCCTACGCCTGGATTGAGGGTGACAACCGTGTTGCTGACGAGCCCATTGACGCACGGTGACTGTGGGCTGATCTATCGAGTGTGTGCTCGGCGGGCGTGACTAGCCAGCACCGAAGACGCCTTCGTGTTAGAGCCGTGTCCCTGCGCGCGCTCTACAGGTCCCCGACCTTCTGAAGGCGCTGGAGGCTGAGCCAGCCCACCGGGATCAGGGATCCAGAAGGTCACCAGGCGGTAGACGATCGCCGTGGACAGCGCCGCACCCGTAGGAGACGCGGCGGCGACGAGCCCGGCGGTCAGGGGCGAGCTCGACCGGCCCGATACCGCCGGGGAGGGCACGATCGAGCCCACCGTGTTGGAGGCCAGGTAGGTGATGGCCAGGACCGCGAAAGGGCACCGTGTAGCCGAAGGCCCACAGGCTCACGCTGAAGGACAGGATGTGGGACAGGGTCAGCATGGGCGCGCCGCCGACCCCCAGCACCAGGCGCACCGGGTTGGACGACCCGGCCCACGAGCCGCAGCCACACCTGGCGGTGGGTGGGCTCGATCTTGGCTCAGGCCCAGGTACGTGCCTTGGGGATGGTCAGGACCACCGCCGCCACCACGACGACGGCGCCCGCGGCGCCAGCACCAGCCGGACGGCGGGGTCAGTCCGGTCGACTGGCCGGTCATGGCCGCCAGCACCACGAGCAGCACCACGGTGACGACGAACTGGACCACCTGGACCCAGGGCCACCGTGGCCACGCCGACCGCGGTGGGCACCCCTTGCGGTTGAGGAAGCGCAGGTTGATGGCCGCCCGCCCACGCCGGCCGGGGCCACGGTGAGACGACGGCGCTGGCAGGGTGCACCTCGGTGGAGCGCCACAGGAGAGCCGCTCGGGGCTGAAGGCCACCAGCGTGAGCCCCTGCGCCCACGTAGGTCGCCACCGAGAAGAACAGGGCCGCCAACATCCACCAGATGTTGGCCTGCGGGACAGACCGCGGAGACCTGCTGGAAGTCCAGCTGGGCCAACAGTGTCACACCACCACCAGGGCCACCACGGCCATGAGGGACAACGCGCGTGGAGAAGCGGTTGAGGCGGGCCGGCTCGGCGTCGGCCGTGGGGTCAGCGCCACGAGGGCGTCGCGAGATCCTGGAGGACCTGCCGGCTCGCTCCGCCCCGCCCATGACCTCGCGGGTCTGGCGCGGCAGCACCACCCGCTGGAGCATGAGGGGCGATCGAGGCCAGCTGGGCGGTGGTCAGTGAGCGGGAGGCGGCGTCGATGGCCGCTGTGCACCGACCGCCAGCGCCGTCAGCGCCAGGGCCTGAGCCAGGTCCACGCGGCGGGAGAGCTCGGTGGAGATCGTCTCGCCCGAGGCCCAGTCCAGGAGCCACAGCCGCCCGGACTCGTCGACGACGACGCTCGAGGCGTCGATGCTGCCGTGCGCCAACCCCGCGGCGTGAGCGCGCTGGAGCTGGCTCCACAGCTGGTCCAGGATGTCGTCGTCCACCTCAGCTCGGTCGCTGATGGACCAGGCGCCCCGACGTGGTCGGTCACCAGCGCACGGACTCGGCGGCCTCAGCCATCCCCAGCAGGCCGGGGTGCGCACGCGGGCGCAGCGGGCCTCCATCGTCATGAGGGCGGCGTGCTCGGCGGCGGGGCGCAGGGACAGGTCGCGGGTGGGGACAGGCCCCGAGCGCGGATCTGGTCCCAGATGTTGGAGAGATCCGGCCACCTGCCGGTCGGCGTCGAGGAGGGTGACGTTGTGGCGCTCACCGGCCGAGTCCCACACGGCGTACATGCGGTGGACCGAGGCTCGCTCCTGAGACAGGGCCTCGCTGGAGGCCTCGGCCAGGACCGCGGCCAGGTCGACGTCGGTGGCGGCCTGATTGTGTTCGCGCCCGCGCGGCGCGGTCCCTGCCGTGTCCAGCAGCGTCGAGTCGAGGGGAGGCGGTCTCGCCGCTCGATGAGCGGCGGGGGCGTCAGTGACCTGCGCGTCGGTGGGGGCGGAGGCGTCGTCGGTGGTGGGCTCGAGGCCCGCCGGCTCCTGCGGGGCCGGGGCCAGCGGGTTCTCGCTCACCTGCTCACGCACCTGCTCACGAGACCTGCTCGAGTGTGGCCCAGGGGGCGTCGGTGGTGACGACCCAGGCGCGCGCCTCGGGGGCGCGGTCCATACGGACCACGCGGCGGCGTCGATCCCGGCCCGGCGCAGGGCGCTGCACAGTGTGACCCCGTGGGCGCGGCGGTCCTCGACCCCGAAGACGTAACGGACCAGCAGGCCGACGACGCGGCCCAGCAGCAGGACAGCACCGCGCCCGGCAGGATCAGGGCGCCGCAGGACCGCCATGCCCAGGACCACCCACAGGGACGCCCAGCCCGAGCGCATCACGGTGGAGCTGTTGCGGTCGCCGGCGCCCGTGAGCAGGCCGGCCATGGAGGCGAAGACCGTGGAGATGCCCAGCTGGGCGGTGCCCGAGGCGGTGACCGTCAGCCCCATGACCAGGGCGGTGGGGCCCCAGGCCACGAGGCCGGTCATGGCGGCGACAGCGACCAGGTGACCGGCGATCCCCGACAGGACAGCCTGGCCCAAGGACCGCCAGGAGCGGCGCAGCACCCGGTCCAGCAGAACCGCCAGCGGCACGATGAAGGTGACCAGGCCCTCAATGGTCTGCAGGGGGAAGACGAGGATGCGGCGCAGTACCACCGCCAGGGCGTTCTGGACGTCCTGGGTGACGCCGGTGGTGGTCTCGTGGGCATAGATCGCCAGGACGAGGACTGCGAAGATGCCCAGGAGCGTCAGGGCCAGGTCGAGCAGGTCCTCCGTGCGGCGCAGGCGGTGCGCGGTGGTGTCCACCAGGAGCGTTGTCGAGCGGGGGCGGCAGGGCCGGAGGTCGGGGTGGGCTCGGCCATGGGGGCGACCCCGATGACCGGGATGCCGACCGGAGAGGTGGAGGTCGATTCCGCGGAGGGCGCGGAGGTGGCCGAGGCGGCCGACGGGACAGGGGCCCCAGATGCCTGCTGGTCGACGGCGGTGGGGGACTCGCCAGGAGGCGAGGTGAGCGTCGAGGCGTGGTCGAGGTCGCCCGCCGGCAGGGGGCGACCCTGGTGCCGCATCTGTCATGACGCCGATTCTAGGGGAGAGCCTGGGCGGACCCTCCTACGCCGGAAGGAGCCGCGCGGCGGCGTTGGCTTGTTCAAAGTAGTTTGCAATACAAACCAATGGGCGCTATCCTGGAGCTGGTTTGAAACGCAAACCCCTGTTGGCGAGGAGGTTCACCATGAGTGCTGTCACTGAGCACCCGAAGGTTCCGGTGGGGCCCGATGAGGCGCTCGCCGTCGTCGAGGCCCAGCGGAGCGCCTCTCAAGCGGCACGAGATCAAGGCAGCCCACTCCTGACCGCCTGGGGGCTGGCCTGGCTGGTCGGCTACGCCGCCCTGGCCCTCTACCGCGAGGCGGACTACAGCCTGCCGACGGCGCCGTACCTGTTCTTCTGCGGCTGCCTCGCGGCGGCCCTGCTGTTCACCTTCGCCTACATCGTCCCCAAGACGCGCGGCATCCGCGGTCGGAGCAGTCGCGAGGGGCACCTACTACGGTCTCGCCTGGAGTCTCAGGATGCCGCTGGGGCCGTTATCCTCAGCCGGGTCAACGCCTTCCTGGGCACCCTCAACACGAAAGTGAGGCCAATGAGGTGATGAGCGTGGTGTCCAACGCCGTGCCCTGCCTCGTCGTCGGCGTCATCTTCCTCATGAGTGCCGCACTGTGGAATGAGGCGGTCATGGGCGTCCTGGGCGGATGGATCCTCCTGGTGACCCTCGTGGTCACGATTGTCGGGATGCCCTGGGCCTGGTGGATCATGTCGGTGGCCGGTGGGGGCGGCATGTTGGTGGCCGCCGTCGTCGCTGCTGTCGTGGGACCGAAGCGAGGTGCGTGACATGACCGGAGAAGCGCGAGGGCTCAGCGGCCTGGGGAACCGGAGGATGCCGGCGGGGCGGGGAGTCGGCGGAGCCGGGCGGTGCTGAAGCTCCGGCTGTCGCGACGGCCTCCGCCGTCGACATCGACCCGTCATTCACGCCCAGGCCCGCCTGCGGATCATGGCGACCTTGGCCGCCGTGCCCGTTGGCGACGAGCTGCACTTCCCGCGGTTGCGCGAGCTGCTGGACATGACGGCGGGCAACCTGTCCACCCATCTGTCCAAGCTGGAGGGGCGGGATACGTGCAGCAGAACAAGACCTACGCCGGGCGCAGTCCTGCACGTACCTGGCGCTGACCCCCGAGGGGGCAGGGTGGCGCTTCGACCGGTACGTGCGCAACCTACGTGCCCTGCTCGACGCCTGAGCTCCTCCGGGCTGGACGCGACAGGGGTGGTATTAACCGAGCGGTTGGCGTATGGTGTAAAGCAAGTCTCATAGGTGGATGCCGATGGAGGCGCCGCCGTGAGGCCTTAGTCGCAAGGGTCGGCCGGTGCCGTCAGCGGCCGGTCCCCGAGGGCGGCAGGTCCGCCCGCCATGCCCGTCACCGTCGACATCCAAGGACACGCCATGCCTTTCAGTGCACAGACCCCGCCCGCTGACTCGCCATCCCACCTTCAGCCCAGCCGTGCCTGCGCCCACCGGCTCAGCCGGCGGACCCTGCTCAAGGGGTGAGTGGTCTCGCCGCGGCCTCTGTCATCGGGGCAGCGCCGTTGTCGCTCAGGGCGGCCCCGGCCCAGGCCGCCCTCACCGTGGCCGAGCACGAGGACCACGGCCGCATGCAGTACTACAAGCTGGCCACGTCCTCGATCGGCTGGCTGCCGCGCGTCAACGTGCTGCTGCCCGACAGCTACGACACCTCGCGCCGCTCCGGTGCTCTTCCTGCTGCACGGCGGCGGCGAGAACTACTCGACCTTCGACACGAAGTACGACATCCGCAACCACACCGCGGGCGCGACCTCATCGTCGTCATGCCCGACGGCGGGGCGGCCCGGCTGGTACTGCGACCCCGAGGTCCTCCAACGTGGGGCCGCGCAACTGGGAGACCTTCCATCAAGGGCTCCTCCCTGGGTTGATGCCACCTTCGCCACCACCGGGCAGGCCTCCCGTCGCGCGATCTCCGGCTTCTCGATGGGTGGTTTCGGGGCCCTGAAGTACGCCGCGAAGTACCCCGAGCTCTTCGCGTCGGTCTCCAGCCACTCGGGGCCGGCCGATCTGCGCATCCAGGATGGGGCGGTGGTCCACTGGGCGAACTTCACCGCCAGCGCCACTGACCTCAAGGGCGGCACCATCTACAGGGATCCCGTGGGACCAGGCGCGGGTGAGTGCCGACAATCCGGTCGAGCACGTGGAGGCTACCGCGGCAGCGCATCTTCCTCGTCTGCGGCACCGACGGTGATCGCTACGAGAGCATCGTGCTGCCCAGTCAGCAGAACTTCGAGAAGGCGCTCGACGGCGCCGGCATCGGCTACGAGCGCTACGAGGACACCGGCGCCCATATTGTGCGCTGGGGCCGCATCCAGCAGGACATCGACTCCTGCTCAGCCACTTCGCCAAGACCGGGTGAGAAGCGGCTACCGGCCGCGCCCTCGCCGAGGGCGGTAACCAGGTGGACTTTCTCTTTCCTTGTCATAGGGGCTGCTCGGTGCCCGCGCAGCGCATAGCTGCCCTGGGGCCAACATGCTTGACGGAGAGCCGCGGAGTTTTGGGATGCTCGCCGGATAGTGTTAAGAGGTGTGAATAGATGTCATACCCCTGTCGTAACGTGGCTCGCAGTTCTGAACGTCAGGGCTGTCGCATATGGAAGGAGAGGCGTGAGCGTCGATCAGACCGCGCAGGTGTGGGGTGAAAGGTTCACTCAGGGTCGTAGCAAAAGTTGGCTAGGGTGGCGGAGAGCCTGGCTGGTTGTTGTGCCAGCCATCATTTTTCTTTTGGTGGTGCTGGAGGCTCGCATATTTCACACTTCTAAGTTGTTGTTCTGTGTAGGTGTGCTGCTTTTGATCTGCATGTTTATATCGGCAATAACACTATTGGTGGTTGGGTGCTGGTGCCGCCGCCCGAACCGCTTACTGCGCGACACTCCTTGTAATCGTCTATATCAATATTATCGCGTTGTGCTGAGTGCGGTTATGTTTGGCGTCGCTGCGTTCTGGGGGGCGATCGTGTCGATTGATGTGGGCAATGCGTTGAAATATTCTGGAATAGAGAGGGCTTTGGGTGTAGGTTGGAAGGCGTGCTATATCCGGCAGTGATTGTGGCGATGTTAGGGGTTGTGGGTGATCTCAATGGGGTTGTTTGTCGATATCCATCGCACCAACTCTGAGGTGGTCGTATCAAGTTTGAGGCAGTTGTAGAAAAGTGCTTTGGCCTAGAAGAAGGGTGTTTGCGAGAGTTGGCAACGAGGCCATAAGGCTGTGCAGGTGTTCTTGAATTGCACTACGCAGAGGCTTTTGGGCGGGTGTTGTTGTATACTGTTTTCCGCTCCTGGTAGTGTTCCATGTAACGATTTTCTGGGGATGGTTTGCGAACTAGCTCTCGTCGTTTGATCAGTGGTCCTGGAGCCCTTGAGGTGGGCGTGGTGGAGTGAGGGGCGGGACTTCTGCCCGAACTGAGAGCCAATCACTCTGATATGGCGAACCTCGCAGGGCGTCGTCGGCACTTCGCCAGGACAAAACCACACCGGCCGAACCGGAAGGGCGGATACTTCCGGTGAGTTGCCGTCAGAAGGGAGGCGCCTGTGATCCGCCTGGGTCTGGCTGACGACGAGCCGCTGCACATCATGGGCCTGGCCACGCTGCTGGGGGCGCAGCCGGACAGGGAGATCATCTGGCGGGCCGCCGACGGCAAGGAAGCGCTCGCGCGCAACGCCGCCGACCCGGCCGATGTCCTCCTCCTCGACGTGCAGATGCCGGGCCTGGGACGGCTCACCACCCGCGAGCTCGCGGCACGCGGTGCGACCAGCAGAGTCGTCATCCTGACCACCTCCGACGCCGACGGCTCGGTCATGGACGCCATCAGGCCGGTGCCTCGAGCCTCCTGCTCAAGCACCCCACCCAGGAGCTCGCCGCCGCGATCCGTACCGTCACGACGGCAGCTCGTCATCTCCCAGCGCCCACACGCCGGCTGCTCACTCGCGCGCACCGGCCACGTCAGGGTGTAAGGGCTGGGGAGGGGCCGGGCGCCACGCCTCCGAGGACTCAGTCGAGGCACTCCGGGCCGCCGAGGCCTCCCAGCAGGTCATGGGCCTGACCCAGCGCGAGGCGCGAAATCCTGGCGCTCATCGCCCTGGGGCTCACCAACCGGGAGGATCTCGCGACCGGAAGTGGCTGTCCATGCCCGGTCACAGACTCACGTGAGCCACCTGCTGTCCACAACCGGCTGCCGAGACCGGGTTCAGCTGGTGCTGCTGGCCCTGCGCGGCGGTGTCGTCGACCCCGCTGACGTCTTAGGCGGGGACTGAGCCCGCGCATGCCCTGTGAATCAGCCGTCCGGGGCCGCTTCGTGTCACTGCGGGCGACTTTTAGAGCTGATCGCCTCCTCGGTCCTCCGCGGTTCGTGAGCATATGCCCAGGTTAGGACGGTTTGCTGGTTGCCGCGGGTACCTAAGGCCGGGAAAAGTCGCCAAACGTGACGAGTTTTTCCTCATCGAGGAGCCGTCCGGGAACTCGCGCGCCGCCTCAGCGGCTCTGGGGTTCTACCAGGACGGCCACGGTGCGCGCCGGCACCGAGATCGTCCCGCTGGCACGGTCGAAACCGGTGCGGCGCACCACCTCATCGGCCCCCTCGGCCTGAATGGGGGAGAGGTGGAAGTCCCGGCCCGCCAGCTCGGGCAGCGACTGAGTGAGCGTCTGCCCGAGGCGTTGAAGACCGCAGGACGGCGTCGAGGCTCGGGGTCCACGTCGCTTGCGCCCCGGGTGTCGTCGATGAGCATGACGATCCTCCCGCCGGCGCCCGAAGCCCGCCCCAGGGAAGCTCAGCTTGTCCTGGATGAGGCGGGCCGAGCCCAGGCTGAACAGCGGCGTCGAGGCGCGCAGCCTCAGCAGATCCAGGGCCTGGGAGCGGGCCGCCGCGATCTCCTCGGGTGAGGCGCAGCCAGTCGTCCTGCAGCAGTGGTCCCTGGATCGCCCAGGAGCCCTCGTTGCGGCTGGCCGGCAGGCGCCCGCCCGAAACCGTTGGACTGCCCCGTGAAGTCAATGGCGTTGAACCAGTCCCCCGAGTTGTAGGGTCCCGGTCCAGCGACTTGCTGCGCAGCGCTCAGTGCCCACGCTCAGAAGGCCGGTGACTGCGCCAGCGCCACCGTGGCCAGGCACACGGTGTTCATGCGCACCCGCTCGGCCACCGGCATGCCCTGGGGCAGCTTGTAGGCCAGCAGGGTCGTAGAGCGTCTCGTTGTCGTGGGCGTCGACGTAGTTGACGTTCTCCTGGGGGTGGAGGCGAAGGCCGCCCGGCGCCGTTGTGGATGAGGTCGATGCCGCGGCGCACCGACCCGTCCGAGATCGTCATGACATAGTCGCTTGAGGGTTGCCCGCCAGCCTAAGCGCACCAGGTCGGTGCGGTGGGCCAGAATCCGCCGACTGCTCGTGCCAGCCTCGATGGTCGAGGCCGCTGGGCTGCGTGAGCAGGCCGGTGCCGAAGCCCTGGAAGACGCGGTGGTCGGGGTCGAGCGCCCCCGCCGTGGACGGCGTCGCGCAGGCGGTCGTTGAAGGCACCGATCCGGTGCCGTCGAGCTGACCCTGGGTGGCCTGCACGAACAGGGCGTTGCCCGCGACCTCGCCGAAGTTCCAGCCCTCCCCGTACAGGTAGATGGAGCGGCCGTCGACGCCGTCGGTCTCCAGCGTCAGCTCGTCAGGGCCGCCCGCACGCGCTCCATGACGGCGCGCGGGTGGTGGCCCTATGAGGTCGAATCGGAAGCCGTCGACCCCGGTACCAGCGCGCCCAGCGCACCACCGGAAGTCGACCATGAGGCGCGCGCACAGGGCGTTCTCCGTGGCCGTGTTGGCGCAGCAGGTCGAGCTCGTCACCCGCCCGACGGCGTCGAGACGGTGGTATGGCCGGCACCACCCGGTCCAGGACGCTGCGCGGGTCCTGCCCGCAGGCGGCCGTGTGGTTGTAGACCTGGTCGAGGACCACCTGGAGGCCCAGGTCGTGCAGGGCCCCACCATCTCGCGGAACTCGACGACGCGCGCCCGCCGTCCTGGTGGCCCTCGGTCGCGTAGAGCCCTCGAGGGGCGCCCCAGTGGAGCGGGTCGTAGCCCCAGTTGTGAGGCGTCGTGGTCGGCCACCTCCGCGATGGCCGCCTGCTGGTCGGCCGAGGCCGGGTGCGCGCCGTCGGGGATGTCGGGGTGGCGCTGGGGCCGCGGTGCTCGGGGATGGTGGCGATGTCGAAGGTGGGCAGCAGGTGGATCGTGTTCATGCCGGCCCGGGCCAGCTCGGCCAGGTGGCGCACGCCCGCTGAGCCCGCCACCGTGAAGGCCCGGTAGGTGCCGCGCAGCTCGGGCGGGACGGTGCCGTCGGCGGCGGAGAAGTCCCGCAGGTGGAGCTCGTAGATGCTGCAGGGCCGAGTCGTTGCGGACCGCCGGAGCGGGTGGTGGCCCATTGCTCAGGGGGCCAGGCGGGGGTCAGCCAGGTCGACGGCGACCGAGCGGGTCGAGTCCGTTGTCAGCGCCGTCGAGTAGGGGTCGGTGACGACGTTGGTCTCCACGCGCCGAGTGCTGGGTACGTAGACCCGCACTTCCCACAGGTACTGGCAGCCGGCGGTGATGGGGGCGGCAGGGCGGCTCGGGCCGGGCTCGCCGCCGGGGGTGCTCGAGGCGGCGTCGGCCGGGGAATCAGGGCGGTTGGCCACGACCCAGCGGCCGTCGCCGTTTGCGGGACAGCCGGGGTGCGTCGCGGCAGGCCGGGGACCTCGGCTACCGATCCAGCAGGTCGCCGGTCTCCCAGGTCAGGAGGGTGACGGCCTGCGCGGTGGGTGCCCACAGGGGCGAGGAGGGAGACCGTCGGTGAAGGTGACGCCCAGCTCGGCGCGGGTGGCGGCCTCGGCGTAGAGATGGTCCAGGAGGATGGCGGTCTGCACCCCGGTGAAGGCGTCGAGGCGGGCGCCACTGACGTCGGCGTCCTCGGTGGGGTCCGGGAGCCCGACGTACTGGGCGATGGCGACCTGGCCGGTCAGGGCGGAGGCGACGGCAGCGTCGTCGAGCAGGGGGTGCCGGCGGCGTCGGTCGCACTCAGGGCGATGTAGCCCTCCAGGTGGGGGTGCGCGGCGAGGACCTCGCCGGGAAGGTTCCCGACGATGCGCAGGGCGTGACCGTCAGGGGCGGGCATGCCGTCCGCGCCCAGGATCCGGCCGTGGATGGCTGCGGCGCCGCCGTCGGGCGCCGTGATGAGACGCAGGGCGAGGCCGGAGCCGGGGAGGGGTGCGCCGGCGTCGGTGACGACGACCTCGCGGTCCATCCCCGGGGCAGCAGCGACAGCGGCCACGCCAGGATGGTGGGGGTGACCCAGTAGGCGCGCTGCCCTCACTGCCGGCCACAGGTGGGAGGGCTGTGGTGGTGTCGAGTGTGCAGGTGAGCGTGTGGGTGAAGGTCATGGGGTGTGTCCTCCCGAGTGGAGGCGCCGTGGTGGGACGCCGCCGGTCCTGCCGGTCGTGTCGCGGGCGGCCCCGTGTGCAGGGGGTCGGCAGCGGGGCCGCGCACCTCGTAGTCTCCCCAGGGTGGAGGGGCCATGTCAGCCCGATGGTGGGAATTGTCCTGCCTGTCGGGCGGTGTGTAGCTCTCCGGCGTTCCGTCATCGCGTGCACGTACTGCCCCGGCCGGGGGCATTCGACGCCGTCAGGGGACACTTCTGTGCGGTCAGGTGCGGTTCGCGCGTGCGGGGACAGGAATCCGGTCCCCACACGCGCAAGATGTCCCCGGCCGGAGGGGAATGTCCCCGGCTGAGCCGACGGGGTGAGGCCGACGTCCGCCTACTCCCCGCCGCGGCGCACGGCCTCCAGCATGAGGGTGGCTACGTCCGTGACCCGCACGTCGGCGCCCTCGGAGGCGACGCCGTCGGAGAGCATCGTGGTGCAGAAGGGGCAGGCCGTGGCGATGACCTGCGCGCCGGTGCCGATGGCCTCGCGCGAGCGCTCGACGGCGATGCGCGTCCCGATGGTCTCCTCCATGAAGGCGCGCGCCCCGCCGCCGCCGCAGCAGAAGCCCCGTTCGCGGCTGCGCGGCATCTCCACCGTGGTCGCGCCGGTCGCCTCCAGCAGCTCGCGCGGCGGGAGTGAGACCTGGTTATGGCGGCCCAGGTAGCAGGCGTCGTGGTAGGTGACCGTCGGGATGACCGACTCGCCCGTTGCCTTGCTGGCGGTCTCCCGCCCGACGGCGCCGCCGGGGGCCCTCGGCCTGCGGCTCGGCGGCCTCGGTGCTCGACGTCAGGGCGTCCTCGGTCGGTGAGTCGCCCGTCCTGCCCCGGTGGCGGGTGCCGGCGTGGCCAGGGCGTCGGAGCCGATGGGGCGTCGGGCGCCGTCGAACCACCCGCGGCCTGCGGCGGCGCCGGGACGCAGCCGACCCTCGCGCACGAGGCCGGTTGAGCAGCTGGGTGTAGTGGACGACCTCGTAGCGGCCCCCGATCTGCGGGTACTCCCGCGAGATCGTGTTGAAGCAGTGCGCGCAGGTCACCACGATCCGCTGCGCCCCGACCTCGCCCAGGGTCTCCACGTTCTGCGCGGCGAGCATCTGGTAGAGGATCTCGTTGCCGGCGCGCCGGGCCGGGTCGCCGGTGCAGGTCTCGGCGTCGCCCAGCACCGCGAAGCTCACCCCGCGGTGTGCAGCAGCTCGGCCACCGCCCGCGTCGTCTTCTTGGCCCGGTCCTCGTAGGCGCCCGGCGCAGCCCACCCAGAACAGGTGAGTCGACGTCCGCGGCGCTCTCGACGTCGTCGCCGATGACCGGCACCTCGAAGTCCAGGTTCTTGGCCCAGTCCAGGCGCTTGCGTGCCGGCAGCCCCACGGGTTCCCCTGGACTCCATCTTTGCGGGAACATGCCGCCGAGCTCCTTGGGGAGGCCGACTCCACGAGCACCTGCTGGCGGCGCACGTCGACGACGTGGTCGACGTGCTCGATATCCACCGGGCACTGGTCCACGCAGGCCCCTGCAGGTGGTGCAGGCCCACAGGACGTCGGCGGGATGACCTCCCCGGCCAGGGGCGCCGCCGCGTGGCCACACCCGTCTCGGTGGGGGCCGCCTGGCCGCCAGCAGCGCGCCGAGCACGTCGCCGGTGTGGGCGGTACCCGGCTCCAGGCCCAGGTTCGTCTCGCGCGCCAGCCCATCGTGCATGCCCAGCGCCTTGCCGACCAGCCCGCCGGAGGTGGGGCGGGAGGCCACCATCTCTCGGTGACGTCGTCGGGCTCGACCCCCAGGGCGCTCGCGGCCCGCAGGTAGGGGCAGCCGCCGCGTGGTGGTCGCGCAGCGCCGCGACGAACAGCTGGGGACAGGGGCTTGCCGGTGTTCCACGCCGGGCACAGGTCCTGGCAGCGGCCGCACTCGGTGCAGGTGGAGAAGTCAGCAGGCCCTTCCAGGTGAAGTCCTCGATGCGGCCCACGCCCAGGCGCACCTCGGGGCCCTCGCCGGAGTCGGCGGCCTCCATGGCCTCCTCCAGCGTGTCCATGGTGGCCTCGGTCAGGGGCTCGTCGCCGACCATGAGCGGCTGAAGCGGGCCCCAGCGCCTTGGAGCCGTCCACCTCGCGGCGCGCGTAGACGTTGAGGATCGCCAGGAACCGGTGCCAGGCCACCCCATCGAGGGCTGCAGGCCCACGACGACGAACCACGTCATCGACAGCACCACCTTGATGGTGGCGACGACGAGGATCGCGTTGGCCAGGGCGCCGGCGCTCGCGGGGGCGAGCAGCGCGCCGGTCCAGGCCGTCAGGGGGAAGTGCGTCCAGGAGGCCAGGGCCCGCTGCGCCGGGTCGGGGGAGGCGGCCAGGTGGGCGTGCTCCAGCATCCGCAGCGCCAGCACGCAGGCGACCACGCCGATGATGGTGGCCTCGACGAACTTCGCCTGGGCCGACGTCGAGCCCGGCGAAGCGGGAGGTGCGCGGGCGCTTACCGCCGTCGGAGTCCGGGGCGTAGGGCGGGGCGGCCCGGCCGGCCCGGGTCAGGCGCCAGCGCAGGATGGTCAGGCCCACGATCCCGAAGGTGGACAGCCAGGCGATGATCTCGACGACCCAGGCCCACCAGGCGGCGTGGCCGATGAGCGGCAGCGCGAAGTCGGGACCGCCCAGCACCTGCCCGTAGCCCGGCCACGAGCGTGAGGAACAGCAGGGGAAGGAGACCGCTGACCAGCCAGTGGGCGGCCTTGATGAAGGGCGGCCCTTGAAGGCGGTGTGGCCCACGAGCGCCCCCAGCGTGAGCGCCAGGCGCCGGCCGACCGGGCGCAGGCGCTCCGGTGCGGTTGCGCGGCCCACGGCCATGCGGGCGCCAATAGTGCAACAGGCGCGTGCGAAAACTGCGATACCGATCGTCGTGGCGATGACGACGATGACGAGACAGGCGATCTGCACGGCACTCATCGGGGCGGGTTTCCTCAGGTCTCCGAAGGCAAAGGCGGAAGCGCTGGGAGGTGGCCGGTGGCGCCCCGGAGGGTCGCCTGCGCGGCACACCGTTGGCGCTTCCCGTCAGCCTACCTGTGGGTCGGCAGGGAGCTGGAAGAGGCAGGTGAGGCGCGGCAGAGGAAAAAAGTGTCACGATTGGCGACTTTTCCAGGCGCGGCCGGTGGCCGCGAGCTCAGCCGGATCCCCGGAGATCGACTCTGACCTGGGAAGACGCCGTGGTGCCGAGTGTGCGGAGGTCCCTCGCGAACGGTGGTCGGGCGGGAAAAGTCGCCAATCGTGACACGGGACCGCCAAAAAAGTGTGCCGACCCCGCACTGGGGCCGGCACGGAGTCCTCAGGCGCTGATGGCGCGCTGCGCGTAGGGGGAGTCAGGGGCGGCGGGCGCTGTACCACTTGGCGGCCTGGCGCAGTCCGAGCTCGCGCACCAGGGTGACGGTGGCCCCGGAGATGATGGCGAAGGTGACGATCTCAGCCAGCTTGTAGTTGAGGAGCTGGTCCTCCTCGCGCGGGGCCGGCTTGCCGGAGATGGCCCGCCAGCCGAGCGCCACGACCTTCTCGGCCACGAACCCGGAGGCCAGCGTGGCCACGGCCGCGGTCGCCTTCCACATGAAGTCGGTGGTCTGGTCGATCTCGGCGGGGTCCTGTGCGCTCATGAGTCCTCCTTGCGCCCGGGCCGGGCGGTGTCGTGGGTGCCTGCGTGCTGGCGGCGGACCGACGGTGTCGGTCCGTTCCGTCCCGATCATGCCGTACCCGGGCCGACGGCGCAGCCAGTGCCCGCCCGCGTGGCGCCAACTGCCGGGCCCGGGTGGGGGGATTCTCGTGGCGCCAGGCGCTTGAACGAGCAGGGCGGATGGCATCAATGCATTGGATTGTTAAGACGTTTCGAGGGAGGGCCTCAGTGGTTCCCAGAAAAACTGAGTGGCAGGTGCCTTGTACTCGTCAGTTCGCCCTGTTACCTTCTTTTCATGAGGTGTTGGAAAGTCTCTGATCCCGTCTTGAACAGTCAGGATTTCAGGGGCGCCTGCTGGTGGGCTCGTCTGCTGAAGAGTAGGTGCCGCGCTTGCTTGATGGGGGTGCATGAATGCTGCGAGAGAACAGTAGTGTGAGTGCCCTACTGACGTATGTCATTGTCATTGTTTTCGCAGTGCTCTTTGTTGCCGTCAACTGGTCGGGTTCGGGAAGAGTCTTGTCACTGGCTTCTGTTGCCGTCATTGCCTGCGCATTGATGGCGCTTCACTCAAAGTCCTTCGCCGCGGCTGTCGGTGCCGTGCTACTCCTCGTGCCCGCTGCCCTTGGTGGCGATGTGGACGAACGCCGGCTCCGCGACAGGCGTCATCGGGCCGCTGGTTCTGTTGGTCGGAGTCGCCTGCTGGCGAACCTGGAGATCCTCAAAGAAGGTGGGGCTGAAGCAATCTGGTTGAGCCAGTTGGCTGGAGGTGGCCTACCCCTTCGTATGTGAGGGTGGTCGGGGCGTGTGGTACCTCCCGGGCCGACGGTGCAGTCGGTGCCCGCCCGCGTGGCGCCAACTGCCGGGCCCGGGCGTTCGTACTGTGCGCCGCGCGTTCGGGGGTCAGGGCTCGAAGCGGTGCCCTGACCCCCGAACGCGCGGGAGAGTGATGGGTGTCGTGGTGTGTGGTGCTGAGCCGCTGCCTGGATGAGGCGGCGGCTCAGGCCTGGGCTCACGCCTGGGCTGGGCGGATGGCGGCGTTGATCTGTGCGGCCAAGCCGGCGGGGTCGTCGACCGTGAGGTAGAGGTGCGTGAAGCGCTCGTCCTCCAGGGTGACGACCAGGGTGTTCTCGTAACCGGAGATGTTCCAGAACTGCGCGGTGCCCTCGGCGTGGAAGGTCCCGGAGAGCTTGCTGCCGGCCTGCAGTCCGGGCCCGCGCCAGCCCTTGGGCTCGTGGCGCAGGCCGGGGTCGTGCGTGGCGCCGCGTACGTGCGCGAGCGGGATCTCCAGCCGGGAGGTGTAGGACCACATCTTGTCCAGCCCGTGCGGCTCAACGCTCAAGGTGGTGTCGGTGATGGTGACGGTGTTGCGGCTCATGATGTCTGCTCCTCTCGCGGGCAGGTCGGTTGGGTGGAAGTGAGCTGGTGGTCTGGCTAGTGAGCGCGGGGCTGGGGTGGACTATGTCGGTGGTGAGGCCGATGCCGTCGGGGCTGATGCGGCCGAGCCCGACGTCGTGGCGCCGGCCCGCACCAGCAGTCGCCGGCCGAGCGCCTCGGCGGTGATGCCCGCCCGGTTCAAAGCGACCTCGAGGGCCTCGCGCACGGCCGGGTCCCCGGGGGCGATCTCCATGAGTGCCACAAGGATCAGGTCGAGCTCCTCGCGTCCCGCCTCTGCGGCGTCGGTGGAATCCCCGGGGGTGGCCGCCGGACTCAGAGCGGCCAGCGCCTCAGTGAGGCAGCGCTGGAAGAGCCCGTCCTTGGAGCCGAAGATCCCCGTAGAGGCTGGCGCGATTGACACCGGTGGCACGAACCAGATCGTCCACAGAGGCTCCCGCGAAACCGCGCTCGGCGAAGACCGCCGTGGCGGAGCCGATGACCTCGCTCTCGATGAAGGTACGTCGTCGTCCCATGAATCCAGAATAGACGTTCTGGAACAGTCAGTCAAGAACAATCGTTCTGAAACTCATGGGCGAGGCAGTCCGCCTCCCTCAGCCGATGATGCCCCGTCTGCGCGCCGAGGAGCCAGCAGCGCGTACAGGACGGCGAAGACTCCCGGCGACGGCGGCGCAGGCCAGGGCCGGGCGGCGCCGGTAGGTCAGCACGGCGACGTACTCACGCAGCCAGGCGTTGACGATGTAGAACCAGGCCGTGCGCGCCGGGCGCGACCGCCCACGGCACCCCCATGTCGGAGGCCAGGATCGCGGTGCGCACCGCGTGGAAGGAGCTCGTCACCAGCAGCACCTGCGGGTCCGCCATGCCGCGCTCGGCCAGCAGGTCGCGGGTGTAGGGAGATGTTCGTGCGGGTCGTCGTCGAGCGGTCCTCCAGGAGGATCCGCTCAGGCGGGATGCCGCGGGCGATCGCGTAGTCGGCCATGGCGCGCGCCTCGCTGACCGGCTCGTCGGCGCCCTGCCCGCCGCTCATGACCAGCAGCGGCGCCCCGGGGCGCAGAGCCCTCCTCGTCTTGCCAGGCATCGATGCCTCCCGTCGATCCGCGAGCCCAGCAGCGGCCCGACCTTTCCGTTGATGAGCCCGGCGCCATGGACCACGACGACGTCGGGGTGCGGCATGGCCCGACGCCCGCCCCAGATCCGCTGTACCACCGTCTGGCCCAGGAAGATGAGGAGGAAGACGCCCAGGTAGGCGCAGGCGCAGAACATGAGCGCGGCGACCAGCAGGGCCCAGGGGTTGGCGGTGGCCACGAGGGCGACCGCGGCCATCGGCGTGGCGATGAGTCCCAGGCCGGCCGCCAGGCACAGCAGGTTGCTCAGGCGCCGGCCCTCGCGGCGGATGAGGACGACGCCGTTGAACATGAGCAGGAACGGCATGAGGGCGATGAGCAGGAAGAAGGCGACACTGCCCAGACCCACCGGGATCGTGAGGACGGGGATGAGGGAGGCCAGGTGGAGCAGTGCTCTCACCGTAGCGCCGACCAGGAGCAGGAACAGGAGTCCGTTGCGAAGCCGGCGGTTGTCGCGGCGCCGCGAGAGCCTGAGGAGCCCCCACCACAGTGCCAGGGCGGCGACGTCGACCAGCGGAGCGAGGGAGGAACCAGGGGGTGCTCATGGGGCGGCTTTCCTCTCGTGGTGCAGGGGGTGGGTTTGTCCTGGGATGCGGGGAAGGCGGGGCCTTCCCGGCATGGCGCGGGACGGTGGGTGCTGATGGGGCGGCGCTCATCATAGAACCGGGGCCGGCTGGTGCCGCCTTGCGCTCATATGAGCAGGTTAGGAGGCGGCTGCCGGTGGGTGTGAGCGTCGTTGGGACGATTCGTGGGGCGGCCCTCCACCCTACGGACGACGGCGTGTGCCCCTGACTCCTCCCTGGGGTGAGGTGGCCGGACCGTCCGGGCACCGCCGTCGGACCTGCGCAGTCGTACCGTAGGGTCGCGCTGTCGAGGGTTCAAAGGTACGACCTCGCGGATTACCCCTACGATCGCGCGGAAAGGCGATGGCGCGGAAGGTGAACGTGCGGGAGCCGCGGCAGAGCTCGGCGCGCGGCGCAGGCCGGATGGAGTTGGTGTCAGCGGGCGCCCTCGAACTACAGTCGACCTGCAACGACAGGGGAGCGCCCCGTCGTCGGCCCGGCCGCCACTGGCCGACGGGCCGCCGCCGACGGCGCTGAGAGTGCGGAAGCCCGCAGACCCTCGAACCTGCTCCGGTTAGTACCGGCGAAGGAAGTCGAGACCATCTCCCCGGCGCGCCGCAGGTGGTCGCCGGGCCCTCCGGAGAACCATCCAGGAGGCACACATGAGCATCCAGTCCACCCACCGCCCCGGCAGGCCCCACCTGGCCCTCAGCCGCCGCGCCCTGCTCGCCGGAACCGCCGCCGGCGCCGTCGGCCTGAGCCTGGCCGCCTGCGGTAAGGGCAAGAAGGCCGACTCCCAGGCCGACTCCAAGACCGTCACCGTCGTCACCCACGACTCCTTCCACGTCTCGGAGGACCTCCAGAAGGCCTTCACCTCAGAGACCGGCTACACCCTCAAGATCGCCACCTCCGGGGACGCCGGTGCCCTGGTCAACAAGCTCGTCCCTGACCAAGGACGCCCCTGAGCGACGCCGTCTTCGGCATCGACAACACCTACGCCACCCGCGCCCTCGACCAGGGCGTCATCGACACCTCCGCCACCGTCACCCTCCCCAGGGCGCCGAGAGCTACGTCGTCGCCGACACCCCGGCCCTGGCGCCCATCGACGTCGGTGACGTCTGCCTCAACATCGACACCGGCTACTTCACCGGCAAGGGCCTGACGCCCCCGCCACCTTCGAGGACCCTCACCAAGCCCGAGTACAAGGGCCTGCTCGTGGCCATCAACCCCACGAACTCCTCGCCCGGCATGGCCTGGCTGCTGGCCACCATCGGCCACTTCGGCGCCGGCTCCTTCGCCGGATACTGGAAGCAGCTCGCGGCCAACGGCGCCCGGATCGCCGAGGACTGGAGCGCCGCCTACGAGACCGACTTCTCCGGCAGCGGCAAGGGCACCCTACCCCATCGTCGTGTCCTACGCCTCCTCGCCCTCCTTCACGGTCTCCAAGGACAAGAGCTCCAGCTCCACCTCCGCCCTGCTGGACACCGCCTTCCGCCAGGTCGAGTACGCCGGGTCCTCAGGGCGCCGCCAACCCCGAGGGCGGCAAGGCCTTCGTGACGTGGATGCTCTCCAAGGCCGTCCAGGAGGACATCCCCGGACAGATGTACATGTACCCGGTCCTGCCCGACGCCGCCCTGCCCGAGGCCCTCACGAAGTTTGGGCCGCTGTCGAAGTCGCCGGTGAAGGTCGAGCCCAAGGAGATCACCACCCACCGCGAGGAGTGGCTGAACACCTGGACCGAGGCCGTCGGCAAGTGAGCACGCCGGGCGAGAAGACGCCAGGGGCCGACGTCGCGCTGCTGCCCGAGCCGACGCCGGAGCCTCCCCGGTGACAGCGGCGCCGGGGCTGACGTCGGGGACGGCAGTCCGGCCGCCGGAGGTGGCGCGAGCTGCCCGGCGCGCCGGCGGTCCCCCGGCCCGGTTGGGGCGAGCGGGTCGGCTGACCTGGCCGTCGTCGGCCCGCTGGCCTTCCTGGCGGTCTTCTTCGCCTGGCCCGTGGCCACGCTCATGGGTCGCGGCCTCGCCCCCGACGGCGCCCTGGACCTGAGCGGCTTCGGCGAGGTCCTGGGCCGCGAGCGCACCTGGCGGATCCTGCGACAGACCCTCACCCAGGCGGTACTGGGCACCGCCGTGTGCGTGGCCCTCGGCATCCCCGGGCGCCCTCGTCCTCTACCGGCGCGCCTTCCCGGACGCGACCTGCTGCGCGGGTGGTGACCGTGCCCTTCGTGCTGCCCAGCGTCGTCGTCGGCGTCGCCTTCACGCCCTGGTCACCCGCGGCGGGCCCCTGGAGGCCCCTGGACCTGGACGGGACGCTGACCGCGGTGGTGGCCGCGCTGGCCTTCTTCAACTACGGGCTCGTGGTGCGCACCGTGGGCACCATGTGGTCGCGCTCGACCCGCGCGCCGTGGAGGCCGCCCGGGCGCTGGGGGCCTCGTCGATGCGGGCCTTCGCCACCGTCACCCTGCCCTCGCTGGCCCCCGCCATCGCCTCGGCCGCCTCCCCTGACCTTCCTGTTCTGCGCCACCGCCTACGGGGTGGTCCTCGTGCTCGGCGGGGTGGGGATCGGCACCATCGAGACCGAGATCTCACCGGCTGACCACCCAGTACCTCGACCTGCGGGGCGCCGCCGTCCCTGTCGGTCGTCCAGCTCGGCGTCATCGCCCTGGCCCTGTGGGTGGCCGAGCGGGCGCGCCGCCACCCAGACGCGCCTGCGCCTGCGCACCGAGGTGCCCGCCCCACGGCTGCGGGCCGCCGACGCCCCCGCGCTCGCGGTCACCGCCGCCACGGTCGGGGGCTGCTGGTGGCGCCGATGGCGGTGCTGGTGGCGCGCTCCCTGCAGCGCGACGGCGCCTGGACGCTGGCGAACTACACCGACCTGGGCTCGACCGGCGGGCGCAGCGCCCTGCTCGTGACCGTGTGGGAGGCGGCCGCCAACTCGGTGGCCGTGGCCGTGGCGGCCGCGGCCATCGCCCTGAGCCCTGGGGGTGGCGGTGTGCCTGGTGGTCTCGCGCCGACCCCGCAGCCGGGCGCTGGCCCGGGTCATCACCGGGCCTCGACGCCGCCTTCATGCTGCCGCTGGGCGTCTCCGCCGTGACGGTCGGCTTCGGCTTCCTCATCACCCTGGCGCGCCCGCCGCTGGCCCCTGACCCGCTCCTGGTGGATCCTGCCCGCTGGCGCAGGCCGTCGTGGCCGTGCCGCTCGTGGTGCGCACCCTGCTGCCGGCGCTGCGCGCCATCGACCCGCGTCAGCGCGAGGCGGCCGCCGCCCTGGGGGCCGGACCCGGCCGGGTGCTGGCGACCGTGGACGGGCCCCAGCTGCTGCGCGCCGGCGGACTGGCGGCCGGCTTCGCCCCTGGCGACGTCGCTGGGGAGTTCGGGGCGACGTCGTTCCTGGCCCGCCCCCAGGAGCCGACCCTGCCGGTGGTCGTCTACCGGCTCATCGGCAGCCCCGGCTCCCAGAACCAGGGGATGGCGCTGGCCGGGGGCGTCGTCCTGGCGGTGGGCAGCGCCGCCGTCATGCTCGGCTGCGAGTGGCTCCAGACCCGGCTCGGCCCCGGGCGAGGCGGGAGCGCGGGCGCGGCGTCGAGGCCCGGTGGGGCGTCGGCGCCTCAGCCGGCTCCGCAGCGCGCGGTATCCGTGGACGCCGGCCAGCATGCGGCGGGCACGACGGGCGGAACAACGAGACGGCCCGGTCGCGCGGGCCCAGGACGGACGGAGGCGAGCGGCCATGAGCCCGACTGCCAGTGACACCAGTGCTTCGACGGGCCTGTCCGTGCGCGGGCTCGCCGTGACCTACGGGGACCTGCGCGCCGTCGACGGCGTCGACCTGGAGGTGGCCGCCGGGAGGTCGTCGCCCTCCTGGGGGCCTCAGGCTCGGGCAAGTCCTCCTGCTTCGGGCGGTGGCGGCCTGGAGGATGTGGCCGCCGGCGAGGTCGCCTGGGGCGGGCGGAGCATGGTGCGCGTGCCCGTCCACAAGCGCGGCTTCGGTCTCATGTTCCAGGACGGCCAGCTCTTCGAGCACCGCGACGTCGGCAGCAACATCGCCTACGGGCTCACCGGCCTGCCGCGCGCCCAGCAGGGGTGAGCGGGTGCGCGAGATGCTTGAGCTCGTCGGCCTGCCCGGCTTCGAGCGGCGGCGCGTGACGACCCTGTCCGGCGGGCAGGCCCAGCGGGTGGCCCTGGCCCGGGCCCTGGCGCCCGGCGCCAGGCTGCTGCTGCTCGACGAGCCCCTGTCCGCCCTGGACCGGGCCCCTGCGCGAGCAGCTGGCCACCGACGTGCGCACCATCCTGCGTCGGGGCGGCACGACTGGCGCTCTACGTCACCCACGACCAGGACGAGGCCATGACCGTGGCCGACCGAGTCGGCGTCATGGAGGCCGGTCGCCTCCTGCGCCTGGACACCCCGCAGCGCCTGTGGGCCGACCCCGAAGCAGCAAGGTGGCGCGGTTCCTGGGATTCGACGTCGTCAGCGACCTCGCCCTCGCGCCCGGCGCGCTGCGGGGTGGTGGAGGCCGCGGCGGGGAGGCGGCGCAGACGCTGCTGGCCACGCTGCCGGCCACCGTGCTGGCCTCGCGGCTGCGGCGCGGCCAGTGGGAGGCCGAGGTCGAGCTCGACCCCGAGCGGCTCGCCGCGCTGACCAACGTCACCGAACCATCAGAGCACGCTGAACCGGCTGGACGCGCTGAACTGGCTGACGTGACTGAATCGGCTGAGTATGCCGATCTGGTTGGCTGGCCGAATCAACCGGACCGACTGGTGCTGGAATCAAAGCCGAGCTGAGAGGCATGCCGGGCGGGTCGATGCTGGCGCGGCGGTCATGGCCGGTACTGCCGGCAGCTGTGAGCCGGCCCGTGCTACCGCCCTGACCCGGCGCCCCCACGCTCCCGGGCGCGCGTCGCCCTGAGCCTCGACCTCGCCCGCACGGCCCGGCTGTAAGACACGGGTGCGGAAGCCCGCCGTCGCTGTCGTACCTTGTGCCTCGGGATCGAGGGTTAGGGCACGATCTCGCGACCTACCCTACGACCGCGCGGTTTAAGGCCGTTGGGCCACCTGCGGGTCACGGAAAGGTCTCGCTGCGCGTCCCAGCAGGGCGGATTGCGCCCGCAGTGACGCCGTGATCCTTGTCACTTGCCGGCGTTTCCCGGCTCGCCCCGGCACGGCCTCCACCAGGACTTTTTCTCCCGTGTGGCGCCGCCGTTGTGGGCGGGCGAGAAGCCATAGCGTCGGAGGAATGGCAAGGGGGAGTCCTGCCCGGATGTCGAGCCTGGCGATGCCAAAAGATCACGAACAGGTCGCAGTTGAAGTCTCCAGTTGAGTAGCATCCACAGTGCTGGCAGCCGTGGGCGCCTCGGCGCTGGGCTCGTGCGTCGGCGTTGTCGCCGGCCCCGGGTCGCGTGTCTCCCTCCTCGGCAATCGGCGCCTTCCTCAGTGATAATCCCTGATCCTCCACCGCAAGGAGCCTGACATGTCCGCCTACGTCCGCTACTACCGGCGGCTTCAGGCACTCACTCAGCGCCTGAGCACCTACCTGGACCGGTTGGAGGCTCGCGCCCGGGAGTTCGGCGTCAGCTCGGCCCTGCACAGCGATGGAGATGCAGATCACTGACCCGGCCTCCGTCTCCGCCTTCCGCTCGGAGGTCGAGGCCCAGATCATGTTCCTGCACACCAAGGCCCAGCGGGTCTTCGCCAAGCACTTCGCCCCCTTCCTGGACATCGACGCCGACCTGTCCATTGACGAGGACCGTCAGCTCTCCGCCCGCCTCCAGGACGCGGCCAACCTCGTGGGCAGCTTCGAGGTGCGCCTTCGCAACATCATCGAGGAGGTCTTCGCCCCCGGCCGCGCCGAGCAGGCCCGCGAGGAGTGGAACCGCGCCATGACCGACTGGCGCCAGGCTCAGTTCTCCTTCACCTGCGACAAGTGCGGCGACCCGGTGCCGCTGCCCGAGCTCTACCACATGCCGGTGTTCATCACCTGCCCGCGCTGCAAGTCGCGCGTGGCCTTTCAGCCCACCGAGGCCATGGCGGCCGCGCCCACCTGGGCCAAGGAGGTCGCCAAGACCACCTGCTACGCCGAGTGGCAGAAGTCCGAGTCGGAGCAGGCCGCCGAGGAGGGTGGGCCTGGCCTTCTTCTACTACGTCGACTACGCCATCGCCCACCACCTCATGATGAACCGGCTGCTGCCCTTCTACGTGCGCTCCCCAGGGCGGCCAGGAGGCCCTGCGCCGCGACGTGCGCAAGGCGCTGGAGACCCGCACCCACCAGCTGCGCCCCGACGAGGTCTCCCCCCAGTACCACGCCATGGAGTACGTCAACTTCATGGGCGGCCTGGGCCGCTCGGCCCAGATCCTGGGCCAGGAGGGCCTCGAGGACCGCCGCGAGCTCATCCTGCAGACGGTGCGCGACATCATGCGCCCCGACGAGCCCCTGGCCCGCTCCATCCTGGACAACACCTTCACCGAGGAGCTGTGGAGCCAGCAGGCCCATGCCGCCGACCAGCTCTCCTGCGAGGTGCCCCGCTAGCGTTCCCACCCGCCGTCCGCCCGGCCTGGCACGCAGGCGGCGCGCAGACGGCTCGAGCCCGACGGCGCATCGCGCGACTCCTTCGCCGTCCCGTCGGCCTGTCAGCTCTTCGTCCCCCGGGCGGCCCGACGCCGCTCGGAACCGTTCCCGAAAAGGACCACCATGGTCGGCTTCCGCAAGAAGTCCCAAGACAGCGCCTCCTTCTCCCGGTCATCCGGTGCTAAGGCGGACGGGAGAGCGGGGCCGCCTCTCGGGTGCTGCTCAGCGCTCCCGCACCGGGCGCACCGAGCCCACCGCGCGCGCAGGCAAGGGCGACGTAGCCCGGCCGCCGGCCGCCGCGGATACAAGGCCTCGAGCAGATGGACTCACGCTGCCTGACCCTGGCCGAGTCGGCCTCCGGCGTCCTGGGGCGATCCCTGGACCAGGCGCTGGCACGACTCCCGGAGGGACCCGGCGCCCCCGCCGCCTCCCGGGGCCCCGCTGGACCGGCGGGCGCAGCGGGCCCGGCTACCGGGAACCGCCCCGACGCCGTCGGCGCCCCGCGCTCGACTAGGGGCCGGGGGGCTTCAGCGGGTAGCGTGCGCAGCACAGGCCGGCGCCGGCCAGGTCGACACGGTCGCGGACATCGCCTCCGACATCGAGTTCTGACGGCCCGCCCTGCGCCTGAACCGGCCCCGAGCCGGCTCACCAGCTGCGCGCCGCACCCCCAAGCGGCGCCATCCGCACCGAATCCGCATCATGTCCCGCACCGGGTAGGAGGCGAGATCCCATGAGCGCCCAACCGGCTCTGACCCTTCAGCGGGTCGAGACCTGGCTGTCCCAGCACGACATCACCGCCGGACCCCGAGGAGGACGGCGCCGTCTTCATGGGCTTCCCGGGCTGCGACATCGGCGTCTACCTGCATGACGAGGAGGACGCCCTCGTCGTGGCCGGCATGTGGCGCGGGCGCCCGGCGGCCGAGCGCCTCGACGAGATGCGAGCCTTCATCGATGCCCAGCACCGCTCCACCCACGGCCCGGACCTGGCCGTCACCCCTGCCCACGACCCCGGCCACCTCCTGCTGAGCACTCCAGATGGTGGCCTACGTCGGCGCGGGCATGAGCCAGGCCCAGCTCGACGCCTTCATGGACATGGGCCTGGGCATGACCCGCGCCTTCTTCTCCACGGTGGAGGAGCGCTTCCCCGAGCTCGTCACCTGGGAGGAGGACTGATGGCCTGGTGGAATCAGCCGGAGGGGTCGGTGACCCCGACCGTGACCCTCAGGCGGCTCGCCGCCTGGCTGGCCGTGCGCGGCCACCGCTACGACCTCGATCTGTCCGAGGGGTGGTGCACTTCTCGGTGGCCGGATTCGACTACGTGCTCATGGTGGTCGACCGCCGGATCCTCGCCGTGCGCGCCCACCACCGGCTCGCCGCCACCCGGCCGGGCTCCGCGGAGCTCTCCCGGGTGCGCGCCGTGGCCCAGGAGGTCTCCAGCGGCCGGCTCATCCCCGCCTTCTACACCGAGGTCGACGACGCCGGCCTGAGCCTGTGCGCCGAGGTCCTCACCAACATCGGGGCCGGGCTCGACGACGCCCAGCTGGCCGGCACCCTGGACTTCATCCTCGACGGCGTCGATCAGGCCCTGCGCGAGGTCCTCGACCTTCTGGCCGCCCAGGACGCCGCTGCCGACAGGCGGCCCGACGCCGGGACGGAGGCTGAGAGCGCGCCCCGGGTCGAGAGCGGGCCGGAGACCGTCGGTGGATCGCCACTGAGATCGCCACTGAGGGAGAGGACGGTGGGGCGACCGTGATCGCCCTGCCCTGAGGCGCCCCGGCCCGCCGCGGGACCGTCGGCGCCGTCGACACTGCTGAGGTCGCGGGAGGAGGGCCCACGCAGGTGAGCCAGCAGGCTCCTGTGGCGGCGACGCAGGCGCGGCTGCCGGCATGGCTGCCGACACAGCTGCCGGCATGGCCGATGCGACGGTGGAGATGGCCGCCGTCGTCGACGGGCCGGGCCCCGCAGCCCCGGGTGATGCTGAGGGCGGAACCGGGTCTGAGACAACCGACACCCCCAAGCCCCTGCTCGTGTCCTAGCGCGCGCCGGCCTCGCCGACGCGGTGCGGTGGCATCCGTTGGAAATACTGGAGTGGCGGGAGCCGGCGTCGGGGAGCCCGGTCCTGGGGTCGACCGGTGCGGGTCGGAGGGCGCCCGACTCCGACATGCCCCGCGGCCGAGTTGCCGCTGGCCGTTGCAGTAGCGGATTCTATAACTGTTCGGTAACACTGGATGTCGGACAACCGCCCTCTGGACGAAAGGAGCCCGAGATGCCCATGCCGCCGTTCACCGGTGAGCGGTGCGGGATGACGCTCCACCCACGGCATCCCTGGGGTCGGCGGAGCGCATTCCGTGCGTTCTTGCAGCACACGGTGGAAGCCTTCGCCTCATGACGGTGCAACGTCAGGCTCCGCCCGGAAGGACAGACTCCATGACCACACGCGAAGACATCCTCGAGCGTCTGGCCTACGCCGATGCCCTCGGCCACGGCCCCCAGACCTCGGCCCTCATCGCGGAGGCCGTCAGCTGGGCGGACGCACTGGGCGACGAGGACCTGCGGATCGCCACCCGGCTGGCCCTGACCGAGGCCTACCAGCAGGGCAACGAGGCGTGGAAGGCGCTGGCGCCCTTCTCGTGGAACCTCGGCCGCTACCAGCGCCGCCCCTGAGGCCTTCGACGACGCCCAGGTGCGCACCCTGCACTGGCACTTCAAGCGGGCGGTGGCCGTGGCGGGCGCCAACCCCGGGGTCTCCAGGGCGACAAGGTGCGCCAGCTCGAGGCCAGCCTCGAGGAGTTCTACCGCTCCGGGGGCGCCTCCATGCACGTCGTCCACGGTGAGCGCGCCTCGGTCGCCGGCCTGCTGGGTCTCGAGGAGGAGGCCGCCGAGGAGCTGGCCGCCTGGCGGGCCACTCACCGCGACGAGAACGCCGACTGCGAGGGCTGCGACCCCATGCGTCAGGTCGCCTTCGCCTCACCGCACCGAGGCCTGGGAGCTGGCCGTGGCCACCGCCGTGCCCGTGCTGACCGGCGCCGTCAGCTGCTCCGTGCAGCCCCAGACCACGCAGTCCCTCGTGCTGCTGCCCCTGCTGGCCTCCGGTCGGCCCCCGGGCGGCCTGGGAGGCGCACCTGCGCTCCCTACCGGGAGATCCGCCGCAACCCCAAGGCCCTCATCTCCTGGCCTACCACCTGGAGTACCTGGCCCTCGTGGGGCGGGTGGACCGGGGCCTGGAGCTCCTGCGCCGCCACCTGTCCTGGCTGGCCCAGGCCGAGTCCGCCTACGTGCTGCTGTCGGCCCTGCGCGGCATGAGCCTGGTGCTGCGCGAGGCCGAGCGGGCCGGCCGCGGCGAGGAGGCCCTCGGCGTCGAGGTCCCGGCCGCCGACCTGTGGTACCCGCTGCCGGGACTGGAGGCCTCCACCACCATCTCGCGCGTCTACGCCGAGATGACCGGCTGGGCCCGGCGCCTGGCCCAGCAGTTCGACATGCGCAACGGCAACTCCACCATCTCCGACCACCTGGAGCGCTCCCTGGCCCGGGCCGCCTTCGACGCCGCCCCCGGCGCGGTCCACGGGCTGGGCGTGGAGGTCGACCTCCTGGAGCCCTCCGAGGAGCTGCCCGAGGCGGCCCAGACGAGCCTGACCGTGGACGAGGACGGCGCCGCACCCGACGTCGCCTCCCTCCTGGGCCTCGTGGCCGACGACGACGGCCTGGTCCAGGAGCACGCACCCCGCACGACGTCGTCGAGCCAGGAGGCGGCCGGCCGACGAGCCCGCGCCGCCACCAGCCACCAGAGCGGCGACGCGCCCTTCCCCTGGTGGACCTCGTGCGGCCCCGGCCGGTGCGCAACGGCGAGGAGGCGGTGCGTCGCTACGTCGACCACCGCCGCACCATCGGCTCCTCGACGATGGACTACTGGTACGTCGTCGACCAGGTGGCCACGCGCGACCTGCTGCCCCCGCGCGGCGAGGAGATCCCGGGACTGGAGTACCACACGGGACTGCTGCGGGCCGCCGCCATGACCTGCCGCACCGAGATGGACGAGGCCATCGCCGAGCGCCTGCGGATCCGCCCCCTCATCGAGCTGGCCTTCGGGCCGCTGGGCGCCTACTACGTGGACCTGCTCAACCTCGACAACGAGATCACCGCCGACTCCATCGCCGAGCTGTCCCAGGACGTCCTGCGCGATGAGCGTCTGCAGCGGGCCACCTCCCTCATCGGGCAGATCGAGGCCCAGGTCGAGGACCTGGTGTCCACCGAGCTGCTCGACCCCGGGGGCACCGATGCCCTCGTCCTGGCCGCCGACGCCCTGCTCGTGGGGGCCTCGGTCCTCACCGACCTGCACGCCAGGGACGAGGCGCTCGGGGCGATCCAGGTCGTCGCCCGCGCCGCCGAGGCGGTCCCTCGAGGACCGCCATGCCGAGCGGATGGAGGACATCCTCGACATGGCGCGCGCCGAGGTCCTGGCCGAGTGCGGCGACGTCTCACAACGGCTGCCTGCTGGCCGAGGAGGTCATGCGCCGCCACGAGAAGGTCTCCCCGGTCCTGGCCGCCCGCGGTCGGCGCCTGCTGGGCATCTCCTCGATGGAGGTGGGCCAGTTCGACGAGGCCATCGCCCAGTTCCGCGAGCAGGCCAACATCATGCTGGCCGCCGGCATCACCCTGCACGCCGTGGCCTCCCTGCTGTCCCTGGGCTCGGCGCTGGAGGCCTCCGAGCGCTACCTGGAGCGCCGAGGTCCTGAGTCCGCGCTGTCCCCTGGCCCAGCGCACCGGGGCCACGAGCGTCGCCCTGTACCTGCACCGGCTCCTGGCCCAGACCGGCATGGCCATGGGTGAGGAGGAGAGCGTCGCCGAGCACTCGCTGGCCGCCGCCCGCATCCTGCAGGAGCAGGGGCGCCGGGCGCTGGCGGGGGAGTACCTCTCGCACGCGGCGATGGCCGCCTCAACCTCAAGGACAATGTGGGCGCCGCCGCCCTGTTCCGCCAGGCCGCCGACCTGGAGGACACCCGCACCGACCAGGGCTGCCTGGACCGGGGGCGGGCGCTGCGCCGCTCGGCGCGGGCGCTGGTGGATGACCTCACCCTGCCCATGGCCCGGGGGAGGCTCGACGAGGCCCGCCAGATCATGGAGGAGGCCCGTCAGGCCTTCGCAGGCGTGGCCGACACCGAGGGCTACCTCGGCCTGGGAGATCGGCGACTGGCACGACGACATGGCCTGGATCCTGTGGCGCACCGGCCAGAACTGGCAGGCCGTCCAGCACTGCGAGTCCGCCTACGACGGCTACATGGACACTGAGGACCGCGACTCGGCCTCGCGGGCCCTGTGCATGCTGGCCCGCCTGCACGCCGAGCGCGGCGAGCGCGATGAGGCCCTGGCCGCCTGCGCCCGTGTGCGCGACCTGCTGGGCGAGCCGCACTGGGACGGTCACGACGCCCTGAGTTCGTGGCCTCCGTGGAGGAGACGCTGCGCTGAGCGCGCTGGGCTCTGCGCGATGAGCCCCGGCCCCAATGCTGTCCTGTGTGACGCCGTTGCGGCCGGGGGACATTCGACGCGGCCGGGTGCGTGTCGTTCCGGTCGGGGGCGTTCGACGCCGTCGGGGACCGGAATCCTGTCCCCGCACGCGCAGGATGTCCCCGGCCGCGAGATAGTGCACCCCGACGCGCAGGATGTCCCCGGTCAGTGAGACGATCCGGCGTCGGTCGGGCGGGGTGGAGATTCCGCCCCGTGTGAATCGGGTGACGGCGGCCGATGCGCGAGGAATGATTAGCCTTGGGCATCACGACCCCTCGACGACCCCTCCGGGAGGCATCCCTTGGCCATCGCAGTCTCACACCGATTCTCACCCAGCGGCGACCTTCCCGTAGAGGCGGGGCGCTACCGACTCGTGGCGTCGGGGGCCTGCCCGTGGTGCCGCCGCGTTCTCATCGCCCGGCGCCTGCTGGGCCTGACCGAGGCGATCCCCGTGTCCTGGAGCTACGGCAAGGGCGCGGACGGGTACTGGGAGCTGACCGGCCCCGACGGCGAGCCCGGCGTGGATCCGGCGCTCGGCGCCCGCTCCCTGGCCGAGGTCTACGAGAAGACCCCCGGCTACACGCCTCCCCCCACCGTCCCGGCCCTCGTGGACACCACCACCGGCCAGGTCGTCAGCGACGACCCGGCGACCTGTCTTCGACCTGTCCACCGCCTGGTGGGACCTCCACCGCGAGGGCGCCCCTGACCTCTACCCGCTCAACCGCCGCAACTCCACCGACGCCTGGGACGCCTGGATCGGCTCGCAGATCAACGTCGGCCACGCGGTGGCCACCCACCCCAGGACCCGGAGAAGGCGCGGCGGCGGCCAACGGCGTCCTCGTGGGCTTCGACGTCATCGACACTCTCCTGGCCCGGGCCACGCGGATGGAGGCCTCCCGCGAGGACGGCCTGACGATGCTCGACGGGCCGGCCCTGTCCGCCGTCGTCGCCATCGGCCAGTACCCTGTGCGGCGACAAGCCCACCGGCAGCGACATCCGCCTGTTCACCACCGTCCAGTCCTACGAGTACGGCGGGCGCCAGCACTACCCCGGCGGGGAGGCGCCGTCGATCTCCTTCTGGCCGGCGCTGGCCCTGCTGGTTCCGCGCCCTGGAGAGCCGCTCGGGCTGGGTGGGGTCGGAGGAGCGCAGCGCCCTGGGCTGCTGAAGGCTGCGTCGGTCGGCGCCGGTCCTGCGCTGGGCCGACGACGTCGGTCCCGGGCCTGCCTCGGCTCTGTGTCCGGTTCGGGTCAGGAGGACTCGAGCATCCGGCTCAGCTGCTTCATGGACAGCAGCAGGTGCAAGGCGTTGGCCGGTGAGGGAAGAAAGTCGCCGCTGGCGAGGTAGAAGGTGCGCGCCCTGCTCGTCTCGGCAGTGCACGATGAGGGCGGCGGCGCCCACTCTCGGCTGAGCCTGTAGCACCGCTCGATCGCGTCCTTGAGCAGTGCTGCCCAACGCCCTCGCCCCTGAGCGCGCTCATCCACCGCGAGCCGGGCCAGGAGGATGCACGATCTCCTCAGGGCGGCTGCGGTGGTTGAGACCCTGTGGCGCATCGTCGCGGGAGTATGAGGCGGTCGTGATGGCGTAGTAACCGAGAATGACGTCATCCTGGGCGGTGACGTACACGACGGCGTTGTTGGCCTTTCTGGTTCTGCCATGCGTAGCGCTGGAACCAGTCATCCAGTTCGGCGGCCCCTGCTGCGGAAAACCGGCCGTGACGTCCTGGCGGACGAGGCGCCGCGGGGACTCGAGAGCTCCCGGCGCTCACGATTCGTCGTCGAGGTCGATGCGGGTCCCGAAGGGGAGGGGACGGTTCCATAGGCGGGCGAAGCGGACGTCTCCTCCAGCGGAGCGTCCAGCACGGCCTCAATGGCATCGAACTGCTCTGACGTCACGGAGAACCAGCGGCGGTCGGCAAGACGCGTTCAGCTTCGAGCGTTGCTGAGGACAGGATGAACTCGCTGACGGAGCGGTCCGTCTGGGAAGCGGCTGCTGAATGAGAGTCTCCTGGCGCGGCGTGGCGCGCAGATCGATTCTCCGGGTTCTGCGGGCTGTTGAGATCGGCATGCTTCGGCCTCCTGATGGTACGGATAATGTACGTACAGGTGGGAGGTGCGCAAGGTCAGCGACGTGCACGGTGTGGCCGGGTGGGGTCGGAGGAGCGCAGCGCCCTGGGCTGCTGAAGGCCGTGCCGGTCCGGCGTCGGCTCGGCCTCGCCGGCTGCTACGGCCGGGCGGTGAGGACCGGGTTGTACAGGAGCCGGTTGGGCGTCGTCGGGCACTCCTCGCCCACGGCCATCGGCGCGATGAGCCGGTCGGCCCGCAGGTCCTCCAGGCGCGCCACCACGCGGTCGCGCAGCGTCCACGGGTCGATGGTGTTGAGGTAGATCTTCGTGCCGCCCTCGAAGCCCGCCAGGGGTGGAGACCCGCCACTGAGCGTGATGTGCCAGGGCATGGGCTGGTCCACGTCGAGCGGCTTGTGATGCCACTCCTCGTTGCTGGGCACGTCCGCGCCCGTGGCCGCGTGCAGGGCGTGAACCAGGTCGGAGACGGCGTCGACCTCCTCGCGGCTCATGAGCCACGGCTCGGGCATGGCCGACGTCGAGTACACCTCCAGCGTCGGGTAGCGGTGCCCGAACCCGGCGAAGGCCACCGCGTGCTCGTTGCTCGCCACCAGCAGCCCCTGGTAGGCGGCGTAGTCCACCGCCATCTCGTTGTACAGGTTGGGGTTGGCCCGCACCTTCTGCAGCTCCAGCTGGCTGGTGACCCCGCGCTCGTCGATGCCCACCAGCTGCTTGTGCAGGTGGTCGAAGCTCGCCCCCGGCCGGGCCGCAGCCAGTTCTGGAAGACGGCCACGTAGCGCACCCACCGGTTGGCCTCGTACAGGCTGTGCATCGCGTGGATCGCCAGGCGCGTGTAGGCGCGGTGCTCGGCCACGCTCAGCGTCCCCGAGCCGGCCAGGCCCGTGGTGTCGTGAGCGTCGTCGGTGAAATGGCGCCGGCCGATGATGACGTCATGGCCCCCGGCGAAGAAGGCCGCCAGGAAGGTGTGGCGGGTCCGCTCGTCCATCGAGTCCCAGGAGTCCGGGTCCGCGCCCGCGGCCGCCAGCTTGGTGCGAGCCACCCGCTCCACGTGCTCGACGCCGACCGGGTCAGCCAGGTAGGCCTCCATGCGCTCGCGGGCGGCGTCGGGGATCTCGTAGCCGTGGTTGATGTGCCAGTAGTCGAAGGAGAGGATCTCGAAGAGGTTGGGCACCCGCCGGAACTCGGCCACCGTGTCGAACAGGGCGGAGGCGGCGACGGCGTCGAGGCGCTCGAAACCGCCGTCGGCCCCGCGCACGACGCGCGCCTTCTCCGGAGGCGTCTCCAGGTAGCGTGCCGAGCAGAAGGCACAGCTGTGGGTGCGGTCGGCCTCCTCCAGCGGGCGGACCTCTGCCACCGGGTGCGAGATGGGGCGGTTGGCGCGGCCCGGCACAGTCCACACCTCGGTTCCGGTGAAGGGGCTGATCTGCTTGACCGTCCCGTCGGCCAGGCGCGTGAGTGGTTCGGCGGAGGGTGAGTACGGCATGAGCATGCCCCATTGTGACGCCTGCGATGGCGGCCCGATGGCGGGCCCGGCCGGCCGAGGTCAGGGGTAGTCTCACAGGCTCGTGCGGACCTGCGCGGGCCCGGCCCCTGCGCCCGCACGTCCCCATCCCCCTGCACCCCGCACCCGACTGGAGACAAGGAGACGATATGGCCGAGGTCTTCACCTCCCTGCTGCTCATCGTCGCGGTGGCCTTCGTGGTGCCGCTGATCTCCTGGACCATCCCCAAGCGGCTCGTGCCCGAGGTCGTCCTCCTCATCCTGGGTGGAATGCTCATCGGCCCCCACGGCCTGGGGCTGGCCGTCGAGGACTCCTCGATCGAGCTGCTGCGCGAGCTCGGCGTCGCCTTCCTCTTCCTCATGGCCGGCTACGAGATCGACATCAACGAGCTGCGCGGGCGGGAGGGCGCCACGCCGCCGTCGCCTGGCTGCTCGCTGGGGCTGGCCTTCGGCGCGGTCAGCGTCATCGGGGTGACCGGAGGGCGGCGTCGGCCAACGGCATCGCCATCGCCACCGCCATGACCTCCACGGCCATCGGCACGATCCCGCCGATCCTGCGCGACCGCGGCCCTGCTGCCCACGGCGGTGGGCGCCTCGATCCTCAACCACGGCGCCGTCGGCGAGGTGGGGCCGATCCTCGTCATGGCGCTGCTGCTGGGCTCGCGCTCCACCTGGGCGAGCATGGCGATCCTGGGCGTCTCCTCATCATCACCCCTGCTCATCGTCCGCTTTCACCAGCCGCGTCAAGCGCGTGGGGCGCCGCCTGGTCGAGGCCATCCACCTGGGGGCCTCGACGACGGCGCAGACCACCATCCGCGCCACCGTCCTGCTCCTGGTGGGGCTGTGCGCCATCGCCGCCATCTTCGACCTCGACGTCATCCTGGGGCCTTCGCCGCCGGCTTCGTCCTGCGTCACGCCCTGCCCGAGGGGGACGCCGAGTTCGAGGAGAAGCTCGACGGCTGGCCTACGGGTTCTTCATCCCGATCTTCTTCGTCACCTCCGGCATGGGCATCGAGGCCGGGCTCGACGCCGGGGACCTGGTCAACCTCCTGGCCTTCTTCGTGCTGCTGGTGCTCGTGCGGGGCGTGCCGGTGTGGCTGGCCTCCCGGGCGGAGCGCCGCAGGGACGGCACGCGCATCTACTCGATGCGCCAGAGCCTCCAGATCGCCGTCTACTCGACGACGGCCCTGCCCATCATCGTGGCCGTCACCCAGGTGGCGGTCAGCGCGGGGGCCATGTCGACCTCCTTCGCCTCCACCCCTCGTGCTGGCCGGGGTGCTGTCGGTGCTCGTCCTGCCGGCCGCCGGGCTGGCGCTGGGCCACCGGAGCGACCACGTGCCGGCCAACGAGGTGATGCGCGTGGTCCAGGGGCCGGCCGCCCCGACGGACGCACCCCGGAGGAGGCCACGGCCCCGGTCGGCGAGCAGGTCTCAGAGCCGCGCCGACCGGCGTCGCCGCCCAGTGGCATCAGGCTGCCGGCGGGGAGCGCACCCCGGCGACAGGAGTGGGGCGGCCGGCGCAGCCCGACCCTGGTGGGCCTGCCCGACCTGCGCGAGCAGGCGACACCGGCGATGGCGCGCCTGGCCGAGCTGGGGATGCACGCCCGAGGGCTGTCGCTGGAGGAGTCGCACCGCCCTGGCCGCGCGCCTGGCCGAGATCGAGCAGGATCACGCCCCTGTGGCGCGAGCGCTGGCACCACGTGCGCAGGCGCGGCGGCACCTCCCGGGCGGCCTGACGTCGTCGGCCCCGCGGCGAGTGACAGTCCCGGCCCAGCCCTAGTGACGGTCCCAGTCCTCTCACCCAGCCTCTCGTCCAGCCTCCTGCCCGTCGTCGTGTCCGTCCTCCACCCGATCGGGGACATCTCACGCGGTCGGGACGTTCCACTCAGCCGGGGACGTCTCGCGCGTTCGGTGACAGGATTCCGGTCCCCGACGGCGTCGAATGCCCCCGCCCGGAAGCGAGCACCCGGCCGCGCAGAATGTCCCCCGGCCGCATCCTCGTGGCGCTGCGCAAGCCAATGGGTGGTGTCCCCGTCTGCGCGGAATGTCCCCGCGGCGCGAATGCCCGATGGGCCGGGGGGGGCGGTGGTGCGCGGAGCCGGCCGCGATCAGCTCGACGAAGCCGCCGCAACGCTCCCGGCGGCGATGATGGCCATCGTCACGGCCTCCACGGCCCGCTGCACCGCACGCCCCACGGGGCTCTCCCCGCGAGCTCCTTGATCCGGCGCTTGAGCTCCGCGGCTGAGACCGGTCTCCCTGCTGCGGCAGGACGGTCGGTGCGACACTGAGCGCCTGCAGGATCGACAGCAGGGCGACATCGGAGGCGGTCGGCGGCTGCACCCGCGCAGGGCGGCGTCGATGCGTACGCAGCCGCCGCTCGGGGAGGGATCGAGCGTGGGGTAACTGGGGTTCAGCGAACCGAACAGCCCGCCGGTGTGGATGCGCACCACCCCGGCCGCCGCCAGGACTCGGCGATGTGGCGGGTGGGGCTGAGCTTGCTCCCAGCACACCAGGGAGGAGAATCGCTTGCCGTCCTTGGCGGGCAGGATCTCAGGGCCCGGTCCAGGACGGGGTGCCCGGTCGGCTCGGAGCTGACGATGTAGATGCGGGGGCTGCGCCCTCGGTCAGGCTGATGCGGCCGGCCAGCAGCAGGTCGGTGAGCAGTGCCCCCGGTGAGCCCGTAGGACGAGTGCGCCATGCGGCTCTCCGGCTTGCCTGAATCCTTGGTCAGCAGCAGGAACAGTTCTTCACAGGTCAGCATCGCGTTCATGGATCCAGTACAACGCACCGTCATCGAAATGTGATCCACCCGGGGTGCGAGATCCGGGTCCGGGGCGGCTCCTCCTCACGGGGAGGTACCCACCCGCCCATCCGACCGGGCTACGGCCGGTCCCTCACCCTGCCCGGCACCCGGCCCCACGCGACCGGGTGCGAGACCGGTCCACGCGACCGGGTGAGACCGGCGCCGTTCGCGCCCAGCGTGCGATCAGCGGCCGGACGGCGCCCGAAGGTGTCGTACCCCGCGTCTAACCTGGGGCCATGGCTCGCGCGATTCGGCATGACGACTGGCCGGTGGGCTCACTGATGACCAGATCATCAGTCGGGTCGGCCACCGGGCCTTTGAGCGCGGCCTGGACTATGCGCGCAAGGGGCGGTGCGGGGGTATCAGCGTCGCCGGGGACGGGGACATCATCAGCGCCCAGTCCAAGGGCTCGGGCGCACACCCTACCAGACCATGGTCTTCCGCAAGCAGGGCGCCCGCAGCGCCCCGGCGTCCTGGGCCGGCACCTGCTCGTGCCCAGTGGGCAGCGACTGCAGCACACGGCCGCCCTGCTCATTACCGCGCGCGCCCCTGGCGCAGGTCGAGCCCGACGGCGCCGCGGCCCCTCCGGCGGGCCCGCCCCCTGGGAGAGCCGGCTGGCCGACCTGCTGCAGGTGGAGCGCGCCCCGCGCCGTCGGATGGCCCTGGAGATCATCGACGACCCCGGCGACATGTGGGGCACCCCCGCCGGCCTGTCCATGCTGCCGCTCATCGAGGGCAAACGCGGCTGGAACCGGCAGGGCGCCGCCTGGAGCCAGATCTCTCCGGGGGCCTGGACGACGACGTCGACCCCACCGTCATGGGCGTCCTGCGCGAGCTGGCCGGCATGGCCGGCGGCTACGGCTTCTACTACGCCGACGACCGCCTCTCCCTGACGACTGCGCCCGCCCACGTCTGGGACGTGCTGCGCCGCGGGGTGGCGGCCGGCCTGACCCTCACCACCGCCCAGCGCCACGGCATGCCCGTCTACCTCGCCGACGGGCTGCGCGGCGGCATCCACCTCACCCGGGAGGGCGACGGCGACATCGCCATCACCCCCGCCCTGGAGATCGACGACGTCGAGGAGCTGCGCCGCCTCCAGGTCCCCGGACTGCGCCTGAACTTCTCCCTCATGCCGATCGGCGACCCGGTTCACGGCTTCACACGTGGATGCCCGGGCGCGAGCTGCCCTCATGCCGCTCGAGCCGCGCCCCCACCGAGGCCCCTCTCCCGGGTGCTGCGGGGCGACGGCGAGGCCATCACCATCCCGGCCGGGGACGTCGAGCGCTTCGAGACCGAGCACCTCGAGGCCCTCACCCGGGCGCTGCCGGTCCTGTCCGCCGACACCTCCATCCGCATGCCCCGCCCCACGACGCTGCGCGCCGCGCTCGCGGTCCACGTCGATACCGCCGAGCACCACCTGAGCACCGAGTGGTCCATCCGCTACGTCGGCGAGGACGGCGAGGTCCGGAGCAGTCACGCCCTGCCCGACCTGTCCGCGGCGGCCGAGGGGCGCATCGAGGGCGGGACCGCCGGCCGGGACATTGAGGGGAGACCCGCCTGGCCCGCGAGGTCCTCAACCACCTGCTTCCCCTGGCCGGCCGGCACCCGGCCCTCTGGCAGCCCCTGGACCTGCGCGGCATGGACACGGCTCGTTTCATGACCGAGACGCTTCCGGTCCTGCGCGAGCTGGAGGCCTTCGATATCGAGGTCGACGACGACGTTCCCGACTACCGCGAGGCCGAGGCCGCCCCGGTCATCACCACCAGCGTCAGCGACGACGAGGACCGTCCAGACTGGTTCTCCCTGTCCGTGCGCGTCCACGTGGGGCAGGAGGAGATCCCCCTGGCGCTGCTCATGGCGGCTGTGGCCACCGGGGAGCCTGAGGTGCTCCTGGAGTCGGGCACCTGGGTGAGCATCGACCGCCCGGAGATCGAGGCCCCTGGCCCGCCTCATGGAGGAGGGCCGCGAGCTGGCCGACCCGCAGGCGCAGGGCGAGCTGCGGGTCAGTGCCCTGCACGCCGGCTACTACGAGGTCCTGGAGTCACTCGGCGTCATCGAGCAGGCCACGGCTCGCTGGAAGGAGCGGGTCGGGCGGCTGCTGGAGCGGGCGCGCGCCGCCGAGGCCGCGGCCGAGCCCTCCGGTGGGCGGGCCGTCGGAGGCGACGACGCGGGCGATGCAGTCGAGAGGACTGGTGAAGGGGCCGGCGGGGCGGCCGTGCCCGAGGGGATGCGGGCGACGCTGCGCCCTTACCAGCTCGAGGGCTACCGGTGGCTGGACTTCCTGCGCCAGGCGGGCCTCGGCGGGGTCCTGGCCGACGACATGGGACTGGGCAAGACCGTCCAGGTGCTCGCCGCCGTCCAGCGCCTCATCGAGCTGCGCGAGGAGGCTCAGGGGAGCGAGCCGGCCAGCTCCGGTGACGCCGCTGAGCCGGAGGGGACCGGGCCGGTGCTCGTCATCGCGCCGACCTCCGTCGTCGGCTCCTGGGTGGAGCAGGCCGAGCGCTTCTGCCCGGGGCTGCGGGTGCGGGCCGTGAGGCGGACCGCCGCCAAGCGCGAGGAGACGTTGGCGCAGATCGTGGAGGGCTGCGACGTCGTCGTCACCTCCTACACGATCGTGCGCCTGTGCGAGGAGGAGTTCATCGCCCAGGACTGGGCCTGGGTGGTGTGTGACGAGGCCCAGTTCGTCAAGAACCACACCTCGGCCACCTACAAGGCGGTGCGGCGGCTGCGCTCGCCGTCGACCATCGCGATCACGGGCACGCCGCTGGAGAACCTCGCTCATGGACCTGTGGGCGCTGCAGAGCATCGCGGCGCCGGGGCTGCTGCCCGACCCGGAGCGCTTCGGGCAGGTCTACCGCAAGCCGATCGACCGCGGGGACGCCGAGGCGCTGGGCGGCTGCGGCGCAGGATGCGGCCCTTCCTGCTGCGGCGCACCAAGGGAGCAGGTGGCCGCGGACCTGCCCGCCAAGACCGAGCAGGTCCCTGTCCGTCGAGCTGGGCGCCAAGCACCGCAAGGCCTACGACCAGCGCCTGGCCCGCGAGCGGCAGAGGATCCTCGGGCTGCTGGAGGAGCACCGCCCAGTCGCGCTTCGTCGCGCTCAAGGCGCTGACCACCCCTGCGGCAGATGGCGCTCGACCCGGCGCTCGTCGACGGCGAGGACGGGGCCGAGCCTGAGGCCGCCGAGGCGCTGTGGCGGGTGGCGAGGGAGGCCGGCGAGGCCGCCGGCGGGAAGGGCGGTTCTGGCAAGAGGGCGGCCCGCGGGAAGGGTGCGAAGGGCAGGATGCCGGCGCCCCGCAGCGGGCCGCAGGGGCCGGGGCGGCGGCCGAGCCCGTCGGCCAAGGTCGAGGTGCTGGTCGAGCACCTGGGGCCCATCCTCTCCGAGGGGCACCGCGCCCTCGTCTTCTCCCAGTTCACGCGCTACCTCTCCGGCGTGCGCGAGCACCTGGAGGCCACCGGTGTGCGAACCGCCTACATGGACGGCTCCACGCCCGACCGGCAGAAGGTCATCGACGCCTTCCGGGCCGGTGAGGCCGACGTCTTCCTCATCTCCCTCAAGGCCGGTGGCTTCGGGCTCACGCTCACTGAGGCTGACTACGTCTTCCTGCTGGACCCGTGGTGGAACCCGCAGGCCGAGGAGCAGGCCGTCGACCGCACCCACCGGATCGGCCAGGACAAGCCGGTCATGGTCGACCGGCTCGTCTCGGCCGACACCATCGAGGAGAAAGTCATGGCCCTCAAGGAGAAGAAGGCCGAGCTCTTCGCCCGGGTCGTCGAGGGGGCCGGTGAGGCCGAGGCCGGCGGCGAGGGTGCTGCGGGTGCCGGTGCGGGTGGCGCCGGTACGGCGGGCTCGGGCGGACTCAGTCCGGCGGCCCTGACCGCCGCCGAGATCCGCGAGCTCATCGAGGGCTGAGGTCTTCGACGTCGTCAGGCGCCGCCGTGGGCCGGCCGTCCCCACACGCCTGCACTGTGGCACTCATCCATGGAGCCTTGCACGTGGGCGGAGACGTGAATCCCGCGCCTGTATGCATGACATGTACTTGCCTGGAAGCCTTCAGTGTGATGCCGCGGTACACATGGTGGAGGTGGGGGCCCAGGTGCGGACATTGCTACCGCTGTGGCGTTGGGCGACAGCACCGTTTTTCCGGTGACATCTGGCCCAGAGAGCGCCGGGGACCACTGTCACACTCGGCGCAGGTGATAATCGCGGGTGGCTGGGGGAACGCGGCATCGTCGGATGGGTCGGTGCACGCGCGAGCAAATCCAGACGCAACAAGGAACTAGTCTGATAGTATCCAATATACTAGAACAAAATTCCCTGTGAATCACTTGGAGGGCCGTATGTATCTGAGGAGCGCCATCATCGAGAACGTGAAGAGTTTTCGAGGAGCGCATCGTTTTGATTTTAAGCCAGGAGTTAACTTCTTTGTCGGTGATAACAATAGTGGAAAATCCACGATACTTGAAGCTCTTTTGTTTATGTTTGAGGGGCCGTCCGCGACAAGGTGGACCCCCGATAAATTCTATTGCACCGAATCCGATGGAGCAACCAGGGTAGAAGTTGACATCTCGGGAGATGTTGACGGTCTGGTGGCGCAGGATAAGTTTAAAGTCCTCAAAGACTTTATCTTTGAGGATAATGGACAAAGAATTCTCCGTTTGGAGCGAAGTAGTGAGATGCGAACCGTGATTCAGAATGGTAGAGACAAAAAGGTTGATGTCAAGAGCGTATGTTTCTGGCATCCAGAGCACGAGCAGTTTGAGAACGTTACCGGTATTGATGCTAAAGTAAAAGCGATTTTTGACTTCGAGGCAGTTTGGGCGAACGCGCAGCCAGGCGATCATATCGATTTCGCCAGCAACAAGACGCTTGGTCGTCTTCTTGACTCTTCGTTTAGGCAGTTTACTCAAACTGATCGCTGGAAGGACCTTGCGGAGGCTCACGAGAGAGCCTTTTCTATCGAAGGGGATGGGTCCTTCTTGGGAGAAACGAAAGTTCTTGCAGAAGGCATAGAAAAACTTGTTCGCGAACAATATGGGCAGGCTAGATTTCGTTTCGATTTTGGATTGCCTGATGCGACTGTGTTTATGAAACAGGGAAGATGTATGTGGATGATGGCGCTGGTGAAACGCTTGTTGATGGGAAGGGTACCGGCATGCAAAGGGCTATTGCGCTTGGTATCATCCAAATGTATGCCCGATCGTCTGCTCTTGCTGATACAATTAATCTGACGCCGCTCGTGCTTATGCTGGATGAGCCTGAAACTTGGCTGCACCCAAGTGCGCAGCTCAAACTTGGCGAAGCGCTGAGTAAGATTGGTAATCGCGAACAAGTGTTTATTGTCACTCATTCCCCATACTTGATTCGCAAATTTGATCACAATGCTCATCTTCTCACGGTCCTTGTGGGTCAAGGGGTTGGGAGGCGTGTCGACATGTCCACTCAGTTCGGTATATTTGGATTAGGGGAGCCAACATGGGGTGAAATTAACTACAGGGCATTTAACGTGTGTAGCAATGACTTTCATAATGAGCTTTATGGCTACGTGCAACGCCATCTCGAATCGCAGAAAGGGGATGGTAAATTTGCCACGGAAAAGGAGGTTGATTCCTATCTTGAGAGCAAGGGGTTGAAAAAAGACTGGGACTGGGCTCGCACGTCGACCAATAAATATAAAAACAACACTTCCTGTATTTGTTCGTAACTCCATTCATCATCCAGAGAATAATTTGAATGACGAGGTTACTGAAAATGAGCTGCGTGAGTCGACTGCAGCTCTTGTGTCGATTGTAGAGTCCATTAATAGATCCTCTTAGCTTCTAGGATATAATTATAATAGGGTGTGATGAGATTGTCTGGCTGAGTTGTTGAAATCGCTTCTGGTGAGCTGATCTGATCAAGTTAATCCTAGAGAGTTTGCTTGATTTCGCGGTGTCCCAGGGGCCACAGAGCCGGGACTGCAGGTGGTTTCCACAGGGCTGACCAGCCCCTGAGCGCGGCGGTTCGGGCGGCCCGATGCTGGTGGGGCGGGCACGGCGCCCGCTGAGAGCGGCGGTGCGCTGGTCCCCACCGATCAGAGGAGAACCACCATGAGGAGACCCACCCGGACCACCTTGCGTACCCTGCGCACCAGCGTGATGCTGGCCCGCCCGAGTGACGCCTCAACGTTGCCGGCCGTCCTGCGGCGCCTGGTCACCAGGGAGGAGGGCATGGCCACCGCCGAGTACGCCATCGGCACCTTGGCGGCCGCGGCCTTCGCCGGCCTGCTGCTGGCGCTCATGCGCTCGGGCAGCCTGAGCGGGGCGTTGCAGTCCATCATCGAGTCGGCGCTCTCGGTGTGATGTGCGCCGTCATCGCAGCAGATGGGCGCGCTCGCCCCCGAGTGACCCGGTCGCCCGGCGGTGGCCGACGTCGCCGCCCGGGTCCCTGCTTCCCGCAGGCCTTCCGGCCGCGTGGAACCGCATCCTCACCTGGTCGCCGGCCCCGACGAGGCCGCGGGGTCGACGACCAGGCGGATGCACCGCAGGAGGGGAGGAGGGATGGTGACGGCTGAGACGGCACTGTCACTGCCTGCGGTTGTCCTCGTGCTGTTGATGGTGCTGGCGGCGGTCAGCGCCGGAGTCACTCAGCTGCGGGTGGCCGACGCCGCCCGCACCGCCGCCCGTCAGGCCGCCATCGGCCAGGAGGACTACGCCGGCGCAGCCCAGCGCGTGGCCGGAGGGGTGAGCCTCGGCGTCGAGCAGGGCGAGCTCACCTGCGTCACCGCCGCCCGCCCCGTCCCTCGGCCCTCTGGGCGGGCTGGGCCTGACAGCCCGCGCCCGCGCCTGCACCTACACCGAACCGAGCAGCCCATGAACCGCCCACGGAGGGACGAGCGCGGCTCGGGGACCGTCTACGCGCTCGGCGTCATCGCCGTACTGCTGGCCGCGGCTGTCGGCATCGCGGGCCTCATCCAGGCCCAGAGCGCCACCGGCCGGGCCCGGGCCGCCGCCGACCTCGCGGCCATCTCCGGTGCCACGGTCCCTGTCCTCGGTCATCGCTCCCAGTGACCCCTGCGCCATGGCGCAGCGCGTGGCTGCAGCCAACGGCGCCTCGGTGAGCGCCTGCTCCGTGGCCGGCGAGGACGTCACCGTCAGCGTCGTCGTCCCGACGACGATCCTCGGCCGGCCCCGCCAGGCCACCGCCCAGGCCCGTGCCGGTCCCGTCGACGCCCCGCCCAAGCCGTGACCCGGCCCGAACCCGGGCGTCGACACGAGTGCCGGGGCCCCGGCCTCAGTCCTCGACGGCGACGGTGGCGCCGCCCGCGAACTGGGCCGCGTGGAGGCGTGCGTAGGCGCCGTCCGCCGCGATGAGCTCGTCGTGGCTGCCCTGCTCGACGATGTCGCCGTGCTCCATCACCAGGATGGTGTCGGCGTCGCGGATCGTGGACAGGCGGTGGGCGATGATGAAGCTCGTGCGGCCCTCGCGCAGCGCGTTCATCGCCTGCTGGACCAGCAGCTCGGTGCGGGTGTCCACCGAGCTCGTGGCCTCATCGAGGATGAGCACGGCCGGGTTGGCCACGAAGGCCCGCGCGATCGTGAGCAGCTGGCGCTCGCCGGCGGAGATGTTGGCGGCGTCCTCCTCCAGGACCGTGTCGTAGCCCTGCGGCAGGGCCTTGATGATGTGGTCGACGAAGCACGCCCTCGCGGCGGCCTCGACCTCCTCATCACTGGCCCCGGGCCGCCCGTAGCGGATGTTCTCGCGGATCGTGCCGGCGAACAGCCACGGGTCCTGGAGAACCATGCCGGTCCGGCGACGCACGTCGTGGCGCGTCATGGTGGCGATGTCGCGCCCGTCGATGAGGATGCGTCCCCCATCGAGCTCGTAGAAGCGCATGAGCAGGTTGACCAGGGTGGTCTTGCCCGCCCCCGTGGGCCCCACGATCGCGACCGTGTGCCCGGGGTCCACCCGCAGCGACAGGTCGCGGATGAGCTCGACCTCCGGGCTGTAGGAGAAGCGCACGTGCTCCATCTCGATGACGCCCGGGCCCGCCGGGCTCTTCGGCGAAGCCCCCGCGGCCCCGGCGCTCCCCGGTGCGACGTCGTCGGGACGCTCCTCCTCGGCGTCGAGCAGCTCGAAGATCCGCTCGGCGCTCGCGGTCCCGGACTGCACGGCCGTGGCCATGCCGCCGAGCTGGCCCAGGGGCTGGGAGAACTGCTGGGAGTACTGGATGAAGGCCTGCACGTCGCCCAGGCGCAGCGACCCGGAGGCGACCATGGCGCCACCGACCACCGCGATGGCCACATAGTTGATGTTCCCGATGACCAGCATGATCGGCATCATGATCCCGGAGAGGAACTGGGCGCGCAGCGAGGCCCGGAAGAGCTCCTCGTTCTCGGCGGCGAAGGCCTCGCGCACCGAGGCCGTGCGCCCGTAGACCTGCACCAGGGCGTGCCCGGAGAAGGACTCCTCCACCCGGGTGTTGATCTTGCCGGTGCGCGCCCACTGGTGGGTGAAGGCCTTCTGCGAGCGCGGCCCGATCACCCCGAAGACCACGCCCATGAGCGGGAACATGATGAGCGCCACCAGCGCCAGCTTCCAGGAGATGGAGAACATCATCCCCAGCACCCCCACCACCGTGAGGATCGCGGTCAGGGCGCCGGACAGGGACTGCTGCAGGGTGTTGGTGACGTTGTCGACGTCGTTGGTCAGGCGACTGAGCAGCTCGCCGCGCTGAACGGTATCGAAGTAGCTCAGCGGCAGGCGGTGGACCTTGTCCTCGACCTGGGCGCGCAGCCGGTAGAGGGCCTTGATCGTGATGCGGTTGATGAGCCAGCCCTGAAGCCAGTTGAGCAGGCCCGAACCCACGTAGAGGCCCAGCACCACCGTCAGGATCCGGCCCAGGCGGGTGTAGTCGATGCCCGCGCCGGGGATGACGTCCATCGCCGAGAGCATCGTGGCGAAGTCATCCATCCCCCGCGCCCGCAGGGCCTCGACGGCCTGGGCCTTGGTGGTGCCGGCCGGCAGCATCGTGGAGACCACGCCCTCGAAGATGACGTTGGTGGCCTGGCCCAGCACCTTGGGGGCCGCCACCGCCAGCACCACCGTGCCCACGGCGGCCAGGGCCACGACCACCAGGGAGACCCGGTAGGTGCCCAGCAGCCCGACCATCCGCTTGAAGGAGGGCCAGAAGGCCTCAGCCTTGCCCGGGGCGGCCCGGCGTGCATGTCGCCCGAGGCGGCCTGCGCCTCAGCGGCCAGCCTGAGGTCCTCCTCGCTGAGCTCATCGGGGCCGACGACGGCGCTCGCAGCGGTACGCGCGCCGCTCCCGGCCTTCTGCCGGCGTGCTGTCGGGTGCTTCTCATCGTGGCTGTTCGCGTTCCTGCTCATGCTGCGGCCTCCGCCCGAGCTGGGAGGTGACGATCTCACGGTAGACGGCGCAGGAGGCCAGCAGCTCGGTGTGCGTGCCGCTGCCCACCAGGTGGCCGCCGTCCAGGACGAGGATCTGGTCGGCCTCGACGATCGTGGAGACCCGCTGGGCCACGATCACCTTTCAGTGATGCCGACCGTCGCCGGCCCCATGGCCTCGCGCAGCCGCGCGTCAGTGGACACGTCCAGGGCCGAGAAGGAGTCGTCGAAGATGAGGATGTCGGGTCGGCGCACCAGGGCCCGGGCGATGGCCAGGCGCTGACGCTGACCACCCGAGACATTCTGTGCCGCCCTGGGCGATGGGCGCCTCCAGGCCCCCGTCCATCTTCGAGACGAAGTCCTTGGCCTGGGCGACCTCCAGGGCCTCCCACAGCTCGTCGTCGGTGGCCTCCTCGCGCCCCAGGCGCAGGTTCGAGGCCACGGTCCCGGCGAACAGGAAGGGCTGCTGGGGCACGAGCCCCATCTGGGCCCACAGCGCCTCGGGGTCGGCCTGACGCACGTCGGTGCCGCCGATGAGCACCCTGCCCGCTGCTGGCCTCCAGCAGCCTCGCCAGCAGCCGCACCACCGTGGACTTGCCCGACGCCGTCGAGCCGACGATCGCCGTCGTCGTCCCGGGCTGGACGGTGAGCTCACCTCCGCCAGGACGCGGGCGTCGGCGTCGGGGTAGACGAAGGTGACGTCCGCATCTCGACCGTTCCGGGAGCCGGAAGGTGTCGACGGCGTCGGGGAGGAGGTGATGGTCGGCGACGTTGCCAGCACCTCGCTGATGCGCTCGGCGCACACCGCGGCGCGCGGGATCGCGATCGTCGCGAAGCTCGCCATGACGATGCCCACGAGGATCTGCGCGAGGTAGGGACATGAAGGCAATGAGGGTGCCGACCTCCACGTCGCCGTCGCCGACCCGGTGGCCACCGAACCAGATGACGCCGACGATCGTCACATCCAGCACCAGCATCACCAGTCGGGGAACAGCAGGACGAAGAGCTGCCCCACGCGCTCGCCGACGCGGGGCGATGTCGCCGTTGGCGTCCTCGAAGCGCTCGGTCTCAGCCTCCTCGCGCACGAAGGCGCGGATGACCCGGATGCCGGTGAGCTGCTCACGCATCACCCGGTTGATGGCGTCGAGCTTGTCCTGGTAGGAGCGGAACAAGGGCAGCATCCGGCCCACGATGAGGCCCACCGCCACGAGCAGGATCGGCACCGACACCCCGATCAGCCACGACAGGCCCCGGGGCGCGTGACTGCCATGAAGATGCCGCCCAGCGCCATGAACGGCGCCGTCACCAGCATCGTGGCACTCATCATCACCAGCATCTGGACCTGCTGGACGTCGTTGGTGTTGCGGGTGATGAGCGAGCCCGCCCCGAAGGCGGAGATCTCCCGCTCGGAGAAGCCGCTGACCCTGCTCGAAGACCTCGCTGCGCAGGTCCCGCCCATGCTCATCGCGCGCGCGCAGCGAGGTAGGTCGCCAGCACCGTGCACACGCCCTGGGCCAGGCTCACCCCAGCATGAACGCGCCCATTCGCCAGATATAACCGGTGTCCCCGGTGGCACACCCTGTCGATGATGTCGGCATTGAGTGGGCAGGTACAGGAGGCCATCACTCAGCGAACTGAAGCACCAGAACGCACACCAGCAACCCCGTGTAGGGCGCAGGTGCGTGCGCAGTAATCGAAGGAGCATGCCGGGAACATATCAGCCTCACCTAGCGTGAGGGCGAGCGGGTACCGATCCGAAAAGTGAGGCGTTCGCGGATGCTCCGGGAGACCGGATCGACCGTCCCGGACGACGCTGCCGCCGCTCCTGCGAGGTCTCGACTCGCCAAGCAGCAGGTCGAAACTCAGCTGCCTCTGGGTTATCGGGGCGAGGGCGTCCACGTCGTCCGTTCCGGACAGGTCTCGGTGGGCAGGGTCGGCGGTTGAGGGTGCTGGGGCGCCGCCTCGAGCAGGAGCCGCAGACGACGGCGGCCCCGGCCTGTCCAGAGGCTCGTTGTTGTTGCCGCACGGGGCGACTGCACGCAGGAGGGGCAACCGCTCGCGCAGCCACAGCCCTCGATGACGGCCAGCGTCGCCTCCAGCCAGTCGCGCCCGGCCCGGTAGCCGCGCTCGGCGAAGCCCGCCCCGCCGGCGTGCCCGTCGTGGACGAAGACCGTGGGCGCCCCCGTCTGCGGGTGCATCGCCGTCGACAGCCCGCCGATGTCCCAGCGGTCGCACGTGGCCAGCAGCGGCAGCATCCCGATGCTCGCGTGCTCGGCCGCGTGCAGGGCCCCGGGCAGGCTGGTGGGCTCCAGGCCCGCCGCCTCACAGACCTCCTGCGGGATCGTCCACCACGGCGGCGGTGGGCAGCACGTGCTCGTCCATCTCCAGGGCGTGCTGGAGACGACCTCCCGCCCGGCAGCGCCATCTGCTGGTAACCGGTCACCTGACTGGTGACCTCCACCGATCCGAAGGACCAGGTGATGGCGGGTGGTCGAGACTCTGAGGCGTCGCCGGAGGCAGAACTGGCCGGTCCGATGCGCCGCCGTCGGACGCGGGCCGGTACTGGCCGGATCGGGACCGCGCTGGAGCCGTCGCCGGGGCCGGCCGGCTCTCGGCTCGCGCGCCGACGGCTCACGCGGTCCTCCGGCGTCGTCTGACCCGGCCGGCCCCAGACCTGCTGCTCGCGCTCGGCGATGATGCGCACGCTCGAGCGCGACCGGGCCCGCGTGCGGTAGCCGACCGCCGCCTTCTGCCGCACGAGGGCGACGTCGTCGGCCAGCTCCTCGACCACGTAGACGCGCCCCTGGTGGACGTAGACCGCGCCCTCGTGGACGGTGGAGTCGGCGGCTGCGCCGTCCACCGTGCCGATGACGACGCCCGTGTCGGCCTCCACGACCGGAACCTCGGGCGGCCCGTCGCCGCGCAGGGAGGTCAGGTCCTGGGGTCGCCCGCAGGCTGACGTTCCAGAACCAGCCCTGTGGGCCGACGCCGCAGCGCGCCCCGACCCTCCAGCTCGCGCAGCAGGGCGTCGTCGGACAGGCCGAACAGGGCCAGGGTCCGAGGTCCGCAAGGGCGCCTCGGAGGCGGCGGCGCACAGGTGGGGCGCGAGCACGTAGGGGTTGGCGGGTCGAAGACCGTGGCCTCCGGGGCGGCGAAGACCGCCTCGGGGTGGTGCACGAGGTAGGCGTCCAGCGGGTTGTCGGAGGCGATGAGGACGGCGAGGCCGCGGGTCCCGGCGCGTCCGGCCCGGCCCGCCTGCTGCCCCAGCGAGACGCGCGTGCCCGGCCAGCCGGCGATGAGGACCGCGTCCAGTCCGGTGACGTCGATGCCCAGCCCAGGGCGTTGGTGGTGGCCAGGGCCCGCAGCCGGCCCGAGCGCAGGTCGGCCTCCAGGGCTCGGCGCTCCTCGGGCAGGTAGCCGCCGCGGTAGGCCGACACCGTGCCGACGAGCTCGGGCAGGGAGAGCCCCAGCGTGTGGCGGGCCCGCTCGGCCACGACCTCCGCCGAGCGACGCGAGCGCACGAACACCAGCGCCCGGGCGCCCACGCTCAACAGATCCACGAGCAGCTCGGCGGCCTCGACGACGAGCGCTGCGTCGCCGAGGGGTCCTCGCCGGGTCGCCTGAGTCCGGGCTCGCGCTGCCGGGTGGGGTGTTGCCGTTTGTGACTGGAGGCCGGCCGTGGGCGGCGGAGGCGATGGCGTCGGTGCGGCCCTCGGCGGCGCTCTGTTCCCGACACATGCGGGGCGGCGGACGTTGGGGGCGGGGAGGCTCGCCGTCGGCTGCGAGCGCGCGCGGGCCGGGGCGCGTTGGGGTTCGGGGATTCCGCGGGCGCCGGAACGCCCTCGCCGGGGGTCGGCAGCACCCAGGGTCGCGCAGCGCCGGCTGCCACAGGGCCAGGGTGCGCTCCCCGGCGGGTGCGGCGTCGTCAGTGACCGCCACGACGTCGTCGGGCTCGACGCCGATGAGGCGGGCCGCGGTGAGGGCCGGCTCGGCCGCCGTCGCCGAGGCGCACAGGACGACCGGCTGCGGGCCGCGTGGGCGCAGTCGTGCCACGAGCCGCAGGAGGCGACGCAGCACGAGGGCGACGTGGGCCCCAGGATCCCGCGGTAGGCGTGGCACTCGTCGATGACGATGTAGCGCAGGCCCTGCAGGAGACGGCTCCAGCGCTCGTGGCCCGGGAGCAGTGAGAAGTGGAGGAAGTCGGGATTGGTCAGGACGACGTCGGCGTGGGCGCGCACCCAGTCGCGCTCGGGCAGGGGAGTGTCTCCGTCGCAGGTGCCGGCGCGCACTGTGCGCAGGGGAGCCCTGCGGGTGTGCCGGCCTCGCGCTGGATGGCCTCGAGCTCTCGACGAGCCGGGCCCAGGGCTGCGGCCTGGTCGGCGGCGAGCGCCTTGGTGGGGAGAGGTAGAGGGTGGTGGGGCGCCGGGTGTGGGCGGAGATGCGCGAGTCGGCGCCGGGGGACTGGGCGGCCAGGACGTCGGAGAGCGCCGGCAGCCAGGCGGCCAGGACTTGCCCGAGCCGGTGCCGGTGGCCAGGACCGTGGCGGCTGGCGTGGGCGGACTGCGCGGCGGCGACCCTGATGCGTCCAGGGCGCTCGACGCCCGAGGCGGCGGTAGGCGGCCACGAGGTCGGGGTCCGCCCACTCGGGCCAGTCGGCGTGGCGGCCGGGGCGGGCCGGGTGCGCTGGAGGTGGACGAGCGTCCGTCGCGCCCGCCGATGGACTCCAGGAGCCCGGTGAGGTCGCGTGCGGTCCCGTCTGCCATGGGGGCACAGTGTGCACCACCGGTGGGATGGAGGCGTCCGTGAGGGCCTCGGCGGTGTCCCGGGCCGAGCACGGCGATCCCTCTTTGCTAGAAGTATCCCGTGTAAATCATCCGCACGAACCGCCTCGACCTGGCAGAATCCTTCCATGGGATTGAATGCTCCTTTGAGACTCGTCAGCAGATCCTGAGTACTGGTGGATGCTGGAGCTGTTCAGTCCACAGAAAGGTTCCTGAGCTGACCAAGCCATCGACGCGTCCGAAGGACCGCCAGGTTATCGACTGGCAGCCTCATTTGCCCTTGCCGTGGGAAGCGTTGCGTCCACCAGCGCCGGTGAACGGAACGCCTATGAAATGGCAGCACACCGTCTACCTCGGTGTGTACGACCTCGAGGACATCTATCAGGACCTGCACGATGTCTTCGCAGAGGATCGGGATGCTCACGATGAACGTACGGCTGGACTCAGCGCCTGCGCGGCGGTCATGCTCGACGAACGTGGTGCGCTCATGGTGGACTCTGCAACGCTTTCCTCGGCGCTGTGGGCCGTCGCCCGGATCCGGAGCACCCGTGAAGTGCCAAGTCCGCACTGGGGTGGTGGATTCTCCCAGGCTGCAGAAGAGTTCACGAAAGAGGTGGATTCTTCGAGGAGACCGACGTGAGGCGGCCGATGCGGAAACACCTCCTCCTCAGGATGCGGACTCGCTGCACGAGCTGCTGCGTATCGCCCACAAGGTCTCTAGGGTCGCCGGAGTCCCTAAACTGGCCAGTGAACGCATCATCATCTCGTCAGTTGCCGTCTCCAGCCGTCGTGCCGACGATACGGGTGCGGACATTGACTTTCTCAACAGCTTCTTCCTTGACGATCTCGCAACCGTCACGAGAGGGCTGTCCAATGGGGAGTGCCCGCAGGCATTGTCTGAGTACCTGACCGCCGACGCTGATCTTCTGCGGGGCAGCGGGCGGACGTTATTCGGGACAGCGCCGTTGCCGATGCAGGAGTCCGAGTCGACAGGCTGCCGAAAGGTCGCTGGCCCTCCAACCCCTGAACACGGCCTGGCACTGCGTCAGCACTCGCCGTCAACCAGGCCTTGGAAGATCTGGCTGATGCGGGTGGTCTGATGGGGGTCAACGGGCCGCCCGGCACCGGCAAGACGACGATGTTGCGCGACATCCTCGCCGGTAATGTCGTCAAACGTGCGCAGTGCCTCGCCGAATTGGAATGCCCTGACGACGCCTTCACCGCGACCACGCACTGCTGGCAGTCAGGTGATGGCTATCGACGTGAGGTTCGTCAGCTTCAATCGAAACTCACCGGATTCGAGATGGTCGTCGCTTCAGCGAACAACGCCGCCGTTGAGAACATCAGTGTTGAGATTCCCGCTCTTGGTGCAATCGATGGCAAATGGCGGGAAGATGCCGACTATTTTGCTGACATCGCCTCCGCGACTCTGATGGATTCAGATGTGGGTGGCAAGGAGCACAGGGCCTGGGGTCTGGTAGCGGCCCGACTGGGCAACAAGCGAAATCGGGGGGCCTTCCGCTCGGCCTTCTGGTTTGACGTCACAGGGCGGGACAAAAAACCCATTCCGGGAACGGCTCCGCGCATGCAGACGCGTCTGAATCAGTGGCGCGACGGAAAGATGCCATATAAGAGCTGGTCTCAGGCGCGAGAGGACTTCCGTCGGGCCGAGCGGCGTGTCGACGAGCTCTTCGCTCAGCGGGAGGCGGCTCAGTGTCGAAGAGAACGTCTCAAGGATGCCCTTAGGGAGGAACCGGAGCTTGCTGCGCAGGCTCAGCGCCTCACGATGGAGGCCACCGAGGTTGCGGATGACAGGCAGAGGTATGCGAATGTCGTCGAGCGTGCACAGACGGAGTACTCCGAGGCCAGCAGCATACGGAATCGGCACGCGGAGGCCAGGCCCGGGGTGCTCGAGACGTTCTTCACCATGGGGCGAGCTGTTCGCGAGTGGAGGGAACGGTTGGAGCCACTCGAGGAGCAGCTGCGGACAGCGGAGCAGAACTGGCAGCAGGTGCGTCAGCATGCACAGTCCCTCGACGAGCGAGCGCGGTACATCTCTGGCGAGCTGGTAAGCATCGAGAATCGACGTAAGCACCTCTCACAGGAAGTAGCTGATCTACACCGGCAAGTCGCTGAGGACCGCGAGCGCTACGGGCGTGGCTACCCAGAGGAGGATCGGGAACGAGAAGACCGCGAAAAGTATGCCCCGTGGCTCGACGCCGAGCTCGATGCGGCTCGGTCCGACCTGTTCCTGGCAGCTTTGCGCCTGCATGAGGATTTTCTGGCCAATGCGGCTGGGGACATGGTGAAGGGGTTACGTGCGGCCATTGAGGTGGTTGCCGGTGCCTACCCGCGTAACCTGGAGCCGGAAAAGATACGTGCGGCGTGGCAGACCTTCTTCCTGGTTGTGCCGATGGTTTCGACGACCTTCGCCTCCTTTGGGCGCATGTTCGCCGGTCTTGGTGCCGAGTCTCTCGGATGGCTGCTCATTGACGAGGCTGGACAGGCCTGCCCGCAGTACGCCGTCGGAGGATCTGGCGCCCCGGAGGGTTGTTGCCGTTGGTGACCCGTTGCAGTTGCAGCCGGTAGTGACGATGCCGCGCAAAGCCCAATACGACATCGCTGCTGCGTTCGGTGTCTCATCGGTTTGGATTCCGCCGCTCGCCTCGGTCCAGACTCTCGCTGATCGCGTTTCACGCTATGGGACCACTCTGTATCACGGAGAGAAGCCCATGTGGGTGAGTGCACCTCTGACAGTGCATCGCCGATGCGATGATCCGATGTTCAGACTGTGCAATGAGATCGCCTACGGGAGCATGATGGTGAGCGGCGTCCAGCGTCGCCTGGATGATCCCGAGCACCCCGATCTCTTTGACGGGCCTCATGAGCAGAAGATTTTACCGAGCCGGTGGATCGACGTTCCTGCGAGAACCCCTGGCACGCATCTTCAAGACAACCAGATCGAGGAGTTGCGCAATCAGATTGAGCAACTCCAGGATCAAGGCGTCGCCATGTCGCAGATCATAGCTATTTCGCCGTTCCGGGTGGTAGCAACGCGCTGGGGTCCCTTAGGGGAGATATCCCGGGTGCGCGGCGGCACAATCCATACCGCCCAGGGCCGGGAGGCTGATGTGGTCTTCCTCGTTCTGGGCGGCGATCCGGGTGCTCCCGGAGCAAAAGCCTGGGCCTCGTCGACCGTCAACCTTGTCAATGTCGCTGCAAGCCGAGCGAAGCGCCGTCTATACGTCATCGGTGACCGCGCTGCGTGGGCGCAGTATCCGTACTTCGCGGACCTCGCCTCTGTACTCGCCTCAGAGCCTCTGCAGGCTGCGGGTAAGGCGAATGAATGAAGGTGCGTCGTTAGGGGAAGGTTCAGGGTGTCGTTCGAGGTTCGGCGAGATGCCGTTCTCCGATCGCCTGCACCCTGACTGGTGCGTTCGTACCTTGTGAGTGGAGCAGGGGTGCGAACGTGGACGGCCTGCCCTCTGGCTGTGTGTTGGTGTCTGGGTGTTGAGGGTTAGTGGCCTGGGCCTCTTCGGCGTCGTCGGTGAGGTAGGTGATGATGCGGACCAGGTCGTAGGGGGTGGAGGTCTCGGTGGTGGTGATGGTGCCCTCGATGGGTCGCCACTGGCTCTCGCCGGCGGGGCGGTACCTGGTGGTCCAGGTCGTGGTCAGAGTCGTGATGCCGGTGGCGGTGTGCTGGTAGTGGTGGGTGACGGTCTGGTGGGGGTAGGGGCGCGGGGTCGGTGGTGGTTGTGGTGGTGCCGTCTCCCCAGCCCCAGGTGTAGGAGGTGGGGGTGAACTCCACCTCGATGGGGGTGCCCAGGATGGTGGTGGTCTGGTAGCGCACGGTGGGGTTGGTGTAGACGATGAAGGCCTTGGAGATGATGACCTGGGGCCTGGGGGGCTGGCGGGTGATGCCCGGAGCCGGAGGCGATCAGTGTGGCGGCCTGGCGGGTGGTGATCGTGACCGCACGAGGGCCCTACCACCGGCGGTGGTGGGTTGGTCGGGCTGGCCGGGGGCGGTTGAGGGTGGCCAGGTTGCACCTGTACTTGTCCAGCCCTGTAGGCGTCCTTCTCGGGCGAGCACTCCCTGATGAGACTGTTCCTCCCACAACGACGGATCCGAGGCCGTCACAACCGGACGCCCCTGGAGACGAAGGCTCACCAGAGCTTGAATCAGGTAATTCTATTGTCTCGCTAGCTTCTCCCGTTATCTCTGTTCGACTTCAGAGGAGTTTCCGGCGATAGTCGGATCAGATGATATTAGGGTCACTTTGGGCTAAAAATCGCTGGAAGTAGTGCCACTGAAGTAATCGTTGCAATCATGGGAAGACGCCTCATTTTGAAATCACCTCCCTTCGCCGATCATCCATCGGCCGCCAACATACCGAACACCGAACTTAAGTTCCTGTCCCTCGATCGGGTCGGCGGTCTCCGGATTTTTTTCCCCGGATGGCACCCTACGTCATTTGGCCGTAGTTGATGTAGACATGGACAAGGTTGTAGTTATACCCTTCGAGCTTTTCATAATAACGAATGTTCGTGACGTTCTGCTCCCACTTATTTGACCACCCGCCATCCTTGTGAAGATCATTTGCTCGATCGATCACCGATTTGCAGAAGACGCAACGATCTTCGCTCATCTTTGCTAGCTCGGTGGTGTTGCCGGTCGCGAAGGCGTAGCGGTAGAGGTTGAGGAAGTAGCCGACGCTGGCTGCTGCGCCCTCGGCGCTCTCCTCGTTCATCTGTGGGGGCTTGGCCGGTGCGGGTTCGGCCAGGGCGGCATCGCGCTGGCGCGCAGCTCAGAGTCAGGGCGGCTTCGCGCGAGGCGGTCGCGCTGGCGTTGGCGTCAGCGATGCCCTTCTCCGCCCGGGCAATAGCCGCCGAAGCGCTGGCACTGGCGCTCGCACTGGCCTCAGCCTTGGCGTCTTTCACCGAGCAGGCCGCCACCCCCAGCGCCAGCACACACACTGCCACCAACCCAGCCACACCCCTCCGGTGCCCGAAACGAGACCCGGGTCGAGCCTCGGGGCGGGGCCTGGGCCCCGACGGCACCACCCCACCCGGTCGTCCCGGACTGACGGCCAGGGCTTCTTGCTCTGCGTGTCCGTCGACGCCATCGAGGTTCAGGTCGGTCTGACAGTTGTGTGCGGCGGGACGCCGCCTCGGAGTGGCTGGCCGTCTGCTCGGCTGCCTACCCTCCAGTCGGAGCGTTGCTCGCTCCATGTGCTCGCTGGGGACGTCGGGGGCCAGGTGGGAGTGGTGGCCTTGCCTCACGGGGTGCCGCTCCGACGCGGCCATCTGGCCGTGGTCGGTTGCCGGCTGCCGCACACCTGCAGGCTTGGGGGATCGTAGGGACGCACTCAACACGGAAGCCTCCTCGCCACCGAAACAACTCCATACCCCGCCCGACCGGGCAACACTGCCCGTCCAGACGGTGCATTGACATTACCTGCAACAACGCCCCCAAACCAGACCCCGAGGACACCCTGTGGAAAAACTCTCGAAAAGAGACTCGTGCATCAGTCCCTGTCGCACCCGGCCGGGCCCTTGATTTGTCCTGCTCAACAGGGCTGGAGCCTCGGGACCCTCCGGTGAGTGCTCCCGAGACCCCGAAGCCGTGCGCGTAGCGGCGCCTTTCTACGCCGCCCTACACCGTCGCGGCCACCTGGCCAACAACGGGGGTGCTGTTGTGAGCGGCCCCGGATGCGGTACCGGCACCCCTGGCGGTGCGCCGGGAACCGGCCTGAAGGAGCACGAGCGCCAGTGGCGCCACCGGCACGATCGCGAAGAACACGGTCACCCACACCGCGCTGAGGCTGAGCAGCTCGTGGATGAGCAAAACCGTGGGTGCGAAGATCACCACCATGATGAAGGCCGCCAGGGCTCCGACCACTGGCCGCACCCGCTGTGGCGCCAGGGCGGTCAGCGCCAGGGTGAGCGTGGGGAGGACCAGGACGTAGGCAGCGCCGGGCAATAGCACCATGAGCGGGACGCAGGCGGCTGCCAGCAGGAGCAGCACTGCGGCGAGGGTCTCCTGCCCGAGCCCCTCCTTCCAGCGCCGCACTACGAAGTGCGCCGTGAGCCCGGCCCCGATGAGGGGCTCCCGCCGGCGAACATCCACGGCAGTAGCGGGTTTGGTCCGATCCCGGTCTCCGGCGCCCACTTCATCGCCATGGCGCCGAGCTGCACCAGTCCCGCGGCGGCGGAGACGGACGCGGCCCGCCAGGTCAGGCCCCAGACGGTCCCCAGGACTCGCTTCCAGCGCAGCGACCTGGCCTCGTACCACGACGACGCCGAGCGCGGCGATGATGGCCAGGCAGCCCAGCCCCGTCCCGACCGTCGCCGGGTAGCTCACTGTCATCCCCCGCCACAGCTGGAAGAAGTGGAGGTCGCCGTTGGCCGTCAGCGTGGGGGTCTGCCCGTCGAAGGCCCAGGCCCGGGTGAGGTCGAGGACTTGGTCGCCGTAGTGCTGGAGGGTCGAGTGGTTGACGTAGCGTGGGGCGTCGGTGGCGTGGTGGTAGTGGTCGGCCTCCGATCGCCGCGATGTTGAGCACCGTGAAGCCCTCGGGGATGACTTTCGCCATGTCGGTGGTGTTGGGCATGCGCGCATACAGCGAGGGGAGCAGCGAGCCGGTCACGGGCTGCTTCACGTGGCTGAGGAAGTAGCCGGCGACGGCGCTGTTGTTCGGGGAGGTCTCGAACATGAATGCCGGGCCGCTCATGCCGCGCGCCTCGAGGTTGAGGAAGAGGTCGACGTTGTCGTAGTCGGCGCGGTGGTGGCGCATCTCGTTGCGGGCGCCGACGAGGCCGATCTCCCTCGCCGTCGGTGATGACGATCTTCAGTGAGTTCTCCGGCTGGCGCCCCTCGGCTTTGATCGCCCGGAGCGTCTCGATGATGGCTGCCACGCCGTAGCCGTCGTCGGCAGCCCCGTGGGAGGTCCCGGAGGAGTAGGACTGCTCATCGTTTTCAGTCCCCTCGACTGTGGCCGAGTCGTAGTAGACCATGAGCGCCATGGTGCGCTCGGACTTCCCTCGGCACGTCGACGACGATCGTGTCGGCCGTCGCGTCCTGACCGCCGCCTGCTGCTCGGTGGACAGCATGTCGAAGGTCTCCTTGTCCTCCGGGATGCTGAAGTCGAACAGTGGGTCGGAGTGCACGTTGGCGGTGTAGCCGAGATCGGTGAACATGCCGACGACGTCGTCGCGCGCCCGGTCGTAGCCTCGCGGCGCAGGACGCTGTGGGAGCTCGTCGGCGAGCCGGTTGATGGAGGCCATGGCGCGCTCGGCGGAGAAGGTGGTCGGGTCGGCGGTGGTTGGTGCGGGTGAGGGCAGGATGAGGACGCTCAGGCCCGCCACCAGTCCCAGCAGGGCGGCGATCGGGGCCAGCAGGCGCCGGGCGAGATCGGGCGCGGAGAAACGGCGATCAGTCATGGTGTCAACCTTCCGGACGTGAGTTGGTGGTGAATGGGGAGGAGGGGCTGCATCGCCTTCACGCCTCCGGCTCGCCGGCGGTGAGGACAGGGTCTCGGGGTGCGGCGTGGGGGCGAAGGCGACGTCAGGCGTGGCCCGCTCAGGCCTTGGGCCAGGCGACGACCAGGCAGACGGCGACGAAGGCGACAGTCAGCGCCACCTGTGTCCAGCCGAGCCAGGCCCGACGACGCGGCAGGGCGGGCAGATCCGGCCACAGCGTGATGCCCCGGACGATCCCGTACAGGCCGGGCAGCGCCACCGCCGCCAGGATCCAGGTGGGCACATACGCCCAGGGCCCCGAGACTGGATGGGAGATGTGGGTCTGACCTGCTGCGACGGGGGTCGGGAACGATGGAAGGGGGAAGTGTTGGCGCTCATGGGACCAGGCTGTCGGAGCGTGATCGCCCACACGATCCAGCCACCTGGTCGGTCGATGTCGGGCCAGCCCGACAGAACAATGCTGATCCACGAGAAGGACGGGGTGGCGGGCCGATCTGGGGCGTCCCGTCCGGATCCAGGTGAGTGCGGGCAACGGTGACGCCGGCGAACGGCCTCCCAAGTGGTTCCAGGCGTGCTGAGGACCCTGGAGTGGTGGGGAGTGTCCAAATCGGATACAAAGGCGGCAACGAGTACTGAGCGCGCCTGACAAAACCGCGTGATTCAGCGGTTCGTGTCGCTGGGCGAAAAGTGGTTGGGCTCCTTTGTGTCCGATTTGGACACCATGCCCTGGCTACCGGGGCGTGAAGTCTCTGGGGGTTGTGTCTCGGGACATGGGTGACAGTTCTGTGTCAGGACATCGGTGACACTTCGATGGTTCCTGGAGGCCACAGGCTGACGGATGCGCCAGTTGTCCACAGGATGCCGGAGGGCGGGTTGCGTCCACTCTGCAGGCGGGCGGCAATGAGTCCCGTGAACACTAGGGACGCTGAACTGCTCGCCGTGGTGCGCGGCTGCTACGGGAGCGGTGCGCATGCGGGACCTGGAGCCGACTCGCACCCAGCGCCGTCACATCGCCTCGCTCGTGAGGGATGGTGAGCTCATCGCCTATGAGCATGGGGTTGTCGGTATCCTGGTGCTGAGCGCGCCGTTGTTCTGGCGCGCATTCATGGAGGGCTCCTCACCTGCCAGGCCGCTATGCGCTACTACGGGCTTCCCGTGGCCCAAGGGGCCGAGCAGGGTTCATCTTGTGGTTACGCCCGGCAGGCGATTCTCGACTGCCGGGCGGGAGGTGCTCCATGCAGACCGGTACTGGACTCGTATATCGCCAACCTCTTACCCGGTTCAGTCGCTCCCTGAGGCGCTGGCTCGTTTCCTGCGCTGCCACGTCCAGGACGACTCTCCACTCATCGCGCTCGACGCGGCACTTCACGATGAGCGGGTCACTGCCGATCAGGTTCGGGACTTGCTGCGCGGCCCTGGCTCGGCTCGGGCGCTCGCTCGACTCGATCGCGCCAGCGACCGGGCCCGTTCCCCGTTGGAGACGCTGGCGCGAATGGACCTTGAAGCTGCGGGCCTGAGCTTCGAGGACGGAGTGGAGATCGAGGGTGTTGGCGAGGTGGATCTGGTGATCGAGGGGTGGGTGGTCGTGGAGCTCGACGGCTACACCTACCACTGCGACGAGTACCAGTTCGGCCTCGATCGCTGGCGCGACCGCCGGCTTATCGCCCGTGGCTTCCTGCCGCTGCGCTTCACGAGGAAGGATGTCTATGCGCATCAGGTCGTTCCGGACGTACAGAGGGCCTTGGAGCGGTGGGGAGTGTCCAAATCGGATACAAAGGCGGCAACGAGCACTGAGTGTGTCTGACAGAACCGCGTGATTCAGCGGTTCGTGTGGCCCGACGAAAAGTGGTTGGGCTCCTTTGTATCCGATTTGGACACGAACCTCCCTCAAGAGGGTCTTCCACAGTTCTGGTGATGCCACTTCGCCGGGGATGACAGGTGGCCAGCGGCAACGATGCCGGAGCGCGTCGATCGTGTGGAGAGTGATCGCGTTCGGGGATGAGGGGCGCACTCCCGACCTCGCCCCAACACGCCGAGCAGGAGTGATCTGGACCTCACATGTGCTCTCAAGGTGGTCCTGCCGGCTCGCGTTCCGGCTTCGACGGCATCCGCAGGATCGCGCGAGAAAGTACTACCTATCAGGACGAAAGTCCTCGCCTCTATCGCAACATGTTGTGGTCCAGATACAATCAAGCCACAACATGATGTGTCCCAATGCGCCTCCTGGCGCACGTGCGGGCGTAGGGTCGGCACCGGTGCCGCCGACCGCCCCGCTCCCCGCAGGCAGCGCGCAGCCGCTGACGGCACCCGGAAGAAGCGGCCCCATCGACGCTCGACGGGGCCGTGAACAGGAACGAGAAGGACCATCGGAGAGACCCGTGCTCGAGAACCACACCGCCCCCACCGACACTGCCACCCCTGAGCCCCTCGACGGCCCGGCCTCGACCCGGTCGCCACCTCCGCCCCAGCCGCCACTCCCGCCACCGACCCGCGTCTCGTGGCCCCCGGCTCGGCCGACTCGGCCGTCGCCCGCGGCGAGCGCCCCACCGTGGACGCCATCGCCACCATCACCGAGTACCTGGACCGCTCCGACTGGCGCGTCAACGCCAACGCCAACCAGGGCTACTCGCTGGGCGGGATGATGCTCAACACCTCCGGCAAGGTCGTCGCCAACTACTGGCTCAGCCAGGTCTACCCGGCCGTCGCCGGCCAGGCCCACCGCAACGCGGACCTCCACATCCACGACCTGGACATGTTCGCCGGCTACTGCGCCGGCTGGTCCCTCAAGGACCTCCTCCAGCAGGGCTTCAACGGTGTCCCCGGCGCCATCGCCGCCGGCCCGGCCAAGCACTTCTCCTCGGCCGTCGGGCAGATCGTCAACTTCCTGGGCACGCTCCAGAATGAGTGGGCCGGCGCCCAGGCCTTCTCCTCCTTCGATACCTACATGGCTCCCTTCGTCCGCCTGGACGACATGACCTACGCCCAGGTCAAGCAGTGCATGCAGGAGCTCATCTTCAACCTCAACGTCCCCTCGCGCTGGGGCACCCAAACCCCCTTCACCAACCTCACCTTCGACTGGACCTGCCCCGCGGACCCGCGGACGAGCACCCTCATCGGCGACGAGGTCTGCGACTTCGCCTATGGCGACCTCCAGGCGGAGATGGACCTCATCAACCGCGCCTTCATGGAGGTCATGACCGAGGGCGACGCCGAGGGCCGCGTCTTCACCTTCCCCATCCCCACCTACAACATCACCCGCGACTTCGACTGGGATGCCCCCAACACCGAGCTGCTGTTCACCATGACCGCGAAGTACGGCCTGCCCTACTTCCAGAACTTCATCAACTCCGAGCTCGACCCCGGCATGATCCGCTCCATGTGCTGCCGCCTCCAGCTCGACCTGCGCGAGCTGCTCAAGCGCGGCAACGGCCTGTTCGGCTCGGCCGAGCAGACCGGCTCGGTCGGCGTCGTCACCATCAACATGGCCCGGCTCGGCTACCTCTACGCCGACGACGAGGCCGCCCTGACCGCCCGGCTCGACGAGCTGCTCGAGATCGGCCGCGACACCCTGGAGCTCAAGCGCACCGTCATCCAGCACCACATCGACGCCGGCCTGTTCCCCTTCACCAAGCGCTACCTGGGCACCCTGGACAACCACTTCTCCACCCTGGGCGTCAACGGCATGAACGAGATGGTCCGTAACTTCACCCGCGACGCCTACGACCTGACCGACCCGCGCGGCCACGCCATGTGCGTGCGCCTCTTGGACCACGTGCGCGACAAGATGGTCGAGTTCCAGGAGGCCACCGGCCACCTCTACAACCTCGAGGCCACCCCCGGCCGAGGGCACCACCTACCGCTTCGCCAGGAGGACCGCAAGCGCTACCCCGGCATCCTCCAGGCCGGAACGGAGTCCAACCCCTACTACACGAACTCCTCCCAGGTCCCGGTGGGCTACACCGACGACCCCTTCGAGGCCCAGGAGATGCAGGAGGAGCTCCAGACCAAGTACACCGGCGGCACCGTCCTGCACCTGTACATGAACGAGCGCATCTCCTCGGCCGCCGCCTGCAAGGAGCTGGTGCGCCGCTCCCGACCGCCTTCCGCACGCCTTACATCACCATCACGCCGACCTTCTCCATCTGCCCGGTCCACGGATATCTCGTGGGCGAGCACCTCACCTGCGGCAAGTGCGCCGAGCTCCATCCCGAGGCCGAGCCGGTCGAGTGCGAGGTGTGGACGCGCGTCATGGGCTACTTCCGCCCGGTGCGCTCCTTCAACATCGGCAAGAAGGGCGAGTACGCCGAGCGGCAGATGTTCACTGAGGTCGCCGCCGGCGGCCACGGCCCGGCCGTCTCGCGCCTGAGCGCGGTCAGCGCCTGAGAGGACCCGCCGGGACCGCTGGGTGCCGTCGGATGATCCGGCGACGGCGCCCAGCGGGCTCGGTGTCGCAACGACGCCGGCCCGCGGGTCGCCCCCGCAGTCCTGGCAGTTCCGACGACGTCCCGAAAGGAGGGGGCAGTGACCTCACCGCAGATACGTCCGCCGACCGACTCGCGCACTGCCCAGCCGGCCCTGACCACCGGCGGTGGTGCGGGCCGGGCGCCTCCGCCGGCTCGAGGTCCGCGGGTGCCGACGCCGGCGGGTCCGGCGGAACAGGTGAGCCCGGCCTTCCCGAAACCGGGCTGGGAGCGACCGGGCCTCGGGCGGATGTCGCCGTCGGCCCCGACCGCCGGCCCGCCGACGACCTGGTGATCGCCGGGCTCGTCCCCATGAGCACGGTCGACTGGCCCCGACCACCTGACCGCGACCGTCTTCCTGCAGGGGCTGCCCCTGGAACTGCTTCTACTGCCACAACCAGGCCCCTCATCCCGGCCCGCACGCCCGGCCAGGTGGCCTGGGAGGAGGTGCGCGCCCTGCTGCGCCGCCGGCGCGGGCTGCTCGACGGCGTCGTCCTCACCGGCGGTGAGGCCCTGCGCCAGGACGCCCTGGCCGACGCCGCCCGCGAGGTCATCGACATGGGCTTCCAGGTGGGGCTGCACACGGCCGGGCCCTACCCGCGGCGGCTGCGCGACATGATCGAGGCCGGGCTCATCGACTGGGTGGGGCTGGACATCAGGCGCTGCCCGAGCACTACGGGCAGGTGGTCGGCCGGGCGAACGCGGCCACGAAGGCTTGGGAGAGCCTGGAGGTACTCATCGAGGCGGCCGACCGCGGCGGGCCCGACTTCGAGGTGCGTACCACCGTGGTGCCCGGGGACGTGACGGCCGACGACGCCGTGGAGGCGGCCCGGCGAGGTGCACGCGGCGGGGCGCGGGTCTACGCGCTCCAGCAGGCCCGCGCCGAGGGGACGAGCGGCGAGTTCGACGTCGTGGCGCCCGGCTGGGACGGGATATGCGAGCGCATGGCCGAGCGCATCGAGGCCCTGGGCTGGGACCGCTTCACCTACCGCCCGGCGTAGGAGGTCGCCGTGGGAGCGGTGTCCATGGTTGGTGACGGGGTGCACTCCCTAGCCTCGGGGCATGAGCTACGAGCATCCCTGATCTTCGAGCCGGACGCGGTCACCGATGAGGACTTTCCCCAGTGGGTGGGAACAGGTCTCCCGGTGGGAGGAGCTGCGCGACTACGACACCACCGAGGGCTCTACCCCGGCGATCAGGGCCTTCTACCGCGACCTCATCCGGGCCTTCCCTCCGTTCAACGGTCCCGACGCGTTGAGTGACGCAGAGCTCGAGGAGCGGGAGGAACAGGCTGCCGGTCGCCGACTACACCATCGGCGCGGACTACATCTACATCGGCGTCGGCTGGTCAGACGCGAACGCGCTGGTCAAGATCGTCGGCCAGATGGCCTGGACGCAGCGGCTCGCGGTCGCCTACGTCAGCGAGGACAGTTCGATCTTCCGGCCGTAGCGGTGGGCGTGACGGCGGCACCACGTCGGACCTGCTTATGGGCGTGGATGGCTTTGTCCGATAACGACCGGCTGGTTAGGGCTTCTCATGTCTGCTGGAAGGGTTCCCGCATCAAAGGAGACGACCGTGAAACCCGCACGAGCAACCCAGCTCCTCATGACCGCCGGCCTTGCCGTGGCGACGTCACCGCCTGCTTCCCGTCCAGGCCCCAGGGTGCAAACCCAGCGGCTGCGGCGCCCCTCGACCAGTGTCGGCTCCGAGCAGGCGTCCCCGGCGGCCCGGCCGGCGTGGCGGCCACGGCGACGCCGGCTCGGTGACGCCTCCGTGCCGGCGGCACCGTCGTCGAGCACGGGGAGCCGACCGCTGCCGCCCCTCCGGTGAGCTCCTCCACCTCGCCGCACGGGGAACGCAGGCTCCCCGTCCGACGTCGCAACAGCCTCGCCCTCGCAGCCCTCCGAGGCTTCGGGCCTGGGACGCTCCGATGCTGAGATCAACGGCTGGAGCGTCGACTATTTCGAGGGCTTCGACGGCTCCTTCGAGGACACGAAGTGGGGGCACCACGGTGGAAGGATCCGGAGGTCGGGCATGGGGCCATGGGCGTGATGTCACAGAAGAACTCCTTCGTTGAGAACGGTCATCTCGTCATCCGCACCCAGTACCAGGACGGTCAGTGGAGCGCCGGCGGCGCCTCGAGCGCTGATGCTTTTGCGGCTTCGCGCGGCCGGTGGGAGGTGCGGGCCAAGTTCCCCCGGGGCAAGGGAATCGGTTACGCCTTCCTGTTGTGGCCGGAGGATAAGAGCTGGCCGCCGGAGATCGACTTCGCCGAGGGGCGCGTCAATGGGCCTCGTGTGTCAGGCACCTACCACTGGGGTGACTCCACTGAGGAGGGGCACAAGCAGGACCAGCGGGTTTTCGACAACACGGACATGGGTGGCTGGCACACCCTACGGCGTCATCGTGGAGGACGACTACATCGTCTTCACCTTCGATGGCCAGGAGTGGGGTCGGATCACTCGGGACGACGTCGGCGAGGGCATCACTGACAAGCGGATGTGGTTCGGGGTTCAGACCGGGGCGATGGATCCCAATGGGAAGGCGAACCAGTACGAGACCGTCGACGGCGGTGTCCCCGGCCCGCTCACTCCGGCCGTCTCCGACATCCAGATCGACTACGTCGCCCACTACACCAGGGGTTAGCTCCCGTATCTGGAGGTGAGCGCAGTTCCGAATTCGTCTCGCTCCCGCACGCCTCCCAGACAGCCCAGGAGAACAGATGGCCGCCTCTGCAGCAGATTTCACCGACGAGTACCTACGCTCATGGATTGAGCCCGATCCGGAACGACGTCGCGACCTCATCATGAATATGTGGGCACCGGACGGGAGGCTGACCGTCTCCTCGCCGGCGATGGTTGTGGAGGGCGTTGACCGCATCGTCGATCATGTCGCCAGTCTTTACGATGCCCCTGAAGGATCTGGACTTCGTCTATGACCAGCAGATCGAGTCGGGGATGCGCTGCTCCTGCGCTGGTCGATGTCCACCCCTGCCGGGGAGCTGGTCAAACGCGGTGTCAACATCGTCTTCCGCAATGCTCAAGGGCGCGTGAGCCGAGTGCACATGTTCATGGACGTTGACTAGCTCGTAGCGCCGGCTGGGTGCTTCCTCTCGATACTTTTGACTCCGGCTCCGGACTTGCCGCCACAAAGTAGTACATGTAGAACCTTTGTCGTATTCTCGTGTCATGAGAGTGCAGCGGGTGCGCCGGTTTCTCCGGGGAGCAGGACTGTGGGACTGCGGGAGGTCAATCAGCAGGCCGGGCGGGTCTACCGTGAGGTCGAGTCCACCGGTGTGCCTGTGACGGTTACCGACCGCGGCCGCCCGATCGCCCAGATCGTCCCGATCCGCCATGACGAGACCTGGTACGGGCGGATGGTCCGTGAAGGCAAGGTCTCGTCCGGGCCGCAGACGACTGGGCGCTGCCCACCAGGCGGTGGAGGACGCCTGAGGGTTTCGACCTGAGCAGTTCCTCCTCGGTGAGCGCGAGGAGGACAGGTGATCTACCTCGATACCTCAGTGGCGCTGCTCTCCCTCCTCAGGGCAGCCCGGAGCCGATGAGGCCGCGCGGCTCATCATGGATGCGCATGCCACCGAGGGGCTGGTCTCCTCCTGTCTGCTCACGGTGGAGATGGCTCGGGCGGCGCATCGGGAGCACTTCGATATCCGCGTGGTCGATGAGTTCATCGCGGGGTGGAGCTCGTCGAGATCGGCCCGGATGTCATTGAGCGCGCCAGCGCCCTGACCGGTGAGCTGAAGTCTCTCGATGCCATTCACCTGGCGACTGCGACGCTGCTGGACGACCCTCGCCACCCGGTCACGGTTTTTGACTCATGACGCCCGGCTGGCCGACGCCGCCCGGTCCCGGGGGCTGAGCGCGATCGACCCGCTGGGCTCATAGCACCCTGATAGACCTCCTCGAAGGGCAGGCGCGGGTTGCGCTCCTGGTAGGCGTCTGGCCCTGGGTGACCGACGTTGATGACCAGCAGCACCTCCACGTCCTGACCGGCGAAGAACTCGGTCGCCAATGCCTTAGCGTCGTCTCCGTTCATGCGGGGCCGGCTGCCAGTCCGACGGCGCGAATCGCCTGAATGACGTAGGCCGTCTGGATCAGTGCTGAGGCGCGCGCCCACTGTGCCCGCATCTCCGTCCCGCCCTCTTCCAGCAGCCGCTGGTAGCGCTCGCCGCGCGGTGCAGCCGCGGCAGGGACCCGGTGAAGGAGCGGTCGGCTGCGCAGACGAGGGTGAGAGCGCGCCTGCGGCCCTGCTCGCGATTACCGTTGGGAAGACAGGGCAGCAGGCGCTCCAGGCTGCCGCCGATCGGACGGCTACTACCCGTAGCGGCTGGGCGTTGACCGCCGTCGGCGCCCACTGGCCAGCTCATGGATCGCCCGCAGCTGGGCGTCGGTCACCGGCTCGTCGGTGAAGGTGTAGCGGTGCGTGCTCCGCTGAACAGCAGCGAAGCGTCGGACTCGGTCAGGATGGACTCGTCGGGCACGGGGCCCGGAACCGGAACGGGGGAGACGACTGCCATGCTCCGATTGAAGCACGCGTCGTCTCCCCCGGGGCGGATGTTGTCCCGACAAGGCAGTCTTGCTGTCCCCGCCCTTGCTCGCCTCGCCCTCCTGACGTGCGGCGTCGCAGCGGGTCTCCGTCGCACGGGCGATCCATGCGATGGCGGAGAGTGTGCGCTGTGAGGGCCACAGTCCTGCTGCTCGAGAAGTAGCCGTTCTTCTCGATGGGAGGGTGAGGCTCCGGGCCGAGCGCCGTAGGGAATGAGGCAGGAAGTTATGGATGAGAATGCCGCTCCTGGCGCTCGGCCTGATTGTGGTGGTCTGTATCTCCTCCTCGTGTCCCGTGCTGACGAGGCGCGTCGAGCGCCGTCCGCAGTGAAGTGGTCGAGGGCAAGCCAACCGGAGCCGATGTTGCGAGGGTGTTGGCGCAAACGCTTATGTTTCCGCAACGCTCGGGCGGGGTGGCGGGGAGTCGTTTCAGTGCAGGAGGAGGGGCAGGAAGGCGCTGAGGTTGTTGAGGCAGTGGATGCTCGCTGGGTAGAGCAGGTTGCGGTCAGTCTTGACATAGAGCAGCCCGCAGCTGAGCCGAAGAAGGCGTGCGGGATGACACTCAGCACCTCGGAGAGCGCGAACGAGTGCATGTGCAGCGCACCGAAAAGAACGCTGGAGACGACAACAGCCACCCAGGTCGGCGCGAAGCGCTTGATGAGCCCAATGAGGAACTGGCGGAAGAACATCTCCTCACAATCGGCCCCACGATCCCGAGCACGACGACGATGATGATCGGCGGGAACATCCGCGTGACTTCGCCAACGCTGGAGTCGTTCTGCAGGGGTTGCTCCGGACAGGCCGGCGAGGTTGAGCAGGGCCGAGGACGTCAGGCCGCCGACGAGCTCGATCACCAAGGTGGCCAGTCCGCCCACGATGAGAGTAGGACGGCCCACCGCTTACGGGCCGCTACCTGACGGACGGCCCGGGCCAGCGGGTGGCGGAAGGCGACGCAGCCGACGGCGAAGAGAGCGATGTAGAGCGCGAGGCCGGTTGCGGGGCCGGCGTCCCCGGGGATGAGAAAGTGGCCGAGGTGGAGGGGAAGAAGAAGGCGTAGACGCTCGTGAAGATGACCAGCGCGACGGCGCTCAGTCGGTCGGGCCGGGTGCTCGCGGTCGGAGTCGAGACCGGAGCGGAGTCCGACGGCGCAGGATTCGGTGCTCGAAGGCGGTCGGCGTCTGCTGGGACAGGGACGTGCAGGGAAGTGCTCATGGCCGGAAGTGTGTGGCGGTCGGCCTGCGAGGCGGCATCGCCCCGGCGGCTGAGCCTCGGTGAGCCCCTCAGACCCTGGTTCGTCAGACTCGGTTCGGCTCCTAAGCCTCGCTGAGCTGCCTGAGCGCATGTGAGTTCGGCTGTTGTGGGATTGAAGTCAACCCATAAGCGTAAAAATAAGGGATAATTGCCAGGCGGTCTCACTTCAATTTCTATTCTCAGCAACAGTAAAAATGTGTGTATCAATGCGATTGCATTTTATGGCTGCGTGAGTTATTACTGCCCCTGGAGTGCTTCAATTCTATCGGCTAGCCGCCCACCATCCCTTCTCCTGACTAGAGGCTCTCGTGAACGCGCCCTTTTTGTCCCCTATTTCTCCCATATTTTTCCCGCTCCTTCGTGGCGTCAGTGCCTTCGTCGATGCCGCAGCACCGAGGGCTGCTGAGGACCTCGGCTCCTGTGCTCCCTCGCCCCTGGTTCTTGGGGCCGGGCTCTCTAGCTGCGGGGTTCCGTCCGTGGCTGACGATGCGGGTCTCGCCGGCACCGGCAACATCTCCGATGGTGACTGCTTCGCCGTTGCCGTCACCCACTCCGACTCCTCTCCGTCACCCTACTCGAGTCCAACCCCATCCCCGACCCCGAGTCCTACGCCTACGCCGTCGCCGATTCCGACGACGCAGGCCCCGACCTCGCAGCCTCCGTTGCAGCCTCTCATGCAGGAGTCCGAGCCAACATCAGAGCCCGAGCCAGAGCCGACACCAGAAGAGGAGACTCAGGCCGGCGGTGGTGCGGCGGCTCCCTGCGCCCGTGCCGGAGCCGAGGCAGGAGGCATGTACTTTCCCAACTGCAAGAAGGCAAAGGAGGCGGGAGCAGCTCCCTTGTATCGGGGCGATCCTGGATACCGCGAGGAGCTGGATCGAGACCGGGACGGCATCGCCTGCGAGATCAAGTAGGTATCCCATTGACGCCCACCGTCGAGAGCGGTGGTGGCGCGAAAGTTTCCCCCGCTCCATGTGCGTCGTTCGCAACGTCCAGGCGTCGCGCACGACGCACGTCGGATGGGAGCAGCTCGTGGGGCCATGCGTAGGTGCGTGACGTTTGCTCGCATCGTGCGAGGTGAGGTGGCGTGATGAGCGGGGATTGACCACGGGCAGATGGGGCCAGCGGAGCCCTCGAGTCTCGCGCGCCGTACGGGCGAGCCGTGCCCACGACGACCCGGACTTCACCGACACCGCCTCAGGCAACTGGACTGCTGACTGACCTGCGAATCCGTGTGACTGAGCGAATGCTTCGCAATGTGACCGTCTCAGGCGGAAGGCCGGGCCACATGTGACGCTGCTCGGACGGCGTCTGCAGCGGTCGGTGCCTGAACCTGCGCGGTCCAGACACCGATGGTTACCTTCCAGCCGACGCCGGCCCGGGAGGACGGCGACGGGTCTCTCTGACCGTCCTGGTCGCGCCAATGACGGTGAACCAGGCCGGCCGGCCGAGTCGGTGGAGCAGATCGGCCCCTTCCGGCTCGGCGGCGAGATGATCCAAGACAACGTCGAGTGCCGCTCTCCAGGTCTGCATCTCGATCCCGGTCTCGGCGTGTGCGCGCAGGAGATCGGCGAAGAGCAGCATGACGTCGTCTCGAGCGGTGTCGTCCGTGGGGTGCCAGTGCTTGCCGATGATGGCGGCGAGGGCGATCAGCGTGTTCAAGTACCGCCGCCTCAGCTTCAGTCGTGATGTCTCGTGGGTAGATCATGAAGAAACCTTCGCTTCCTGTGTCGGGACGTCCTAGAGCCTGACAGGCATGACGTAGCTTCCTGGTAGCTTTCTGTGTGACGAACGACGCGCTGCCGATCCCCCACGGTGTGACTCAAATTCTCCTTACGAAAGGGTTTGCCGACGCGCTTGACAAGCACGCCGAGGAGGTTGAAACCAATAAACAAGAAATCGATAGAGTTGAAGTCCCTGAACGGTTTGCAGGCATGTCGGTAACGTAGTCGCCCGAAAGCTAGAAGCAATAGAATCCCCGGAAAAGCGTTCAGAAGTAGTGCGTCAAATTATGGGGCTCTTGAAGTATGTAGATGAAACCCCAGTTAATCCGCCCACGGAGTTAACTGCCGTGCTTCCGAGGCGAAGCGTGAACAATCACCGCTTCCTGGAAACTCGACCGCAGACTCCTTTAAACGATGCTGCCCCTACTGACGAACGCCAAAGGAGATCCTTCTCTAATTAGCGAAATTCGTTCGGAAATTTCTACAGCTGATAATGTCGACCTGCTGTGTGCCTTTGTGAAATGGAGTGGCCTGAGCCTGTTGGAGCCGGAGCTACGAGCACTGACTGAACGAGGAGGGAAACTTCGAGTCATCACGACAACGTACATCGGTGCAACGGAGCGCCGTGCACTTGATCGCCTCGTTGAAAAACTGGGCGCAGAAGTAAAAGTACAGTATGAAATTAACAGCACTCGACTGCATGCTAAGTCTTGGTACTTTCATAGAAACAGTGGGTGGGATACTGCGTACGTAGGATCCTCTAATCTCTCAGTGCCGGCTATGACTGAAGGCGTCGAATGGAACGTTAGGCTTTCAAAACAGCAAACGGGACAGCTGTTATCGAAGTTTATGCTCACGTTTGAGTCGTACTGGGCTGACTCGTCGTACCGTTTGTATAACCCGGAGGTAGACGCAAAGCGGCTCGATTCAGCATTATCGCAAGCGTCGGGCAAGACTCAAAAAGAATCGTCCATCATACTTGGTGGTCTCGATGTCCGCCCTTACCCACACCAAGAAGAGATTCTGGAGAAACTTCGCGTTGAGCGCAGTGTTCACGGCAATCATCGTAATCTTGTGGTGGCGGCAACTGGGACAGGCAAAACCGTCGTTGCCGCACTGGATTATAGGGACAATCTTTCAACTCCTGGACGTTATCCTAGGTTACTGTTTGTCGCTCATCGGATTGAAATACTCGAACAGTCGATGCGCACCTATCGTGCGGTTCTTAAAGAAGGTAGCTTTGGTGAGATTCTAGGAGGTGCGTACGAGCCGCGGAAGTGGACTCATGTTTTCGCAACAATACAATCTCTGTCTCGAAATCTTGATCGTATCTCGCCGGATCAGTTCGATGTTGTTGTTATCGATGAGTTTCATCACGCGGAAGCATCGACGTACCGGAAAGTTCTTCAGGTCCTGAATCCATCTGAGCTCCTAGGCCTGACGGCAACTCCAGAACGCGCTGATGGAGTCGATGTTGCCACGTTCTTCGATAACAGAACCGCGGCGTCTATTCGCTTGTGGGATGCATTGGAAGCCGATTTACTGTGCCCCTTTCACTATTTTGGTGTTTCCGATAATACTGACTTAAGTGCGCTCAAGTGGGTGCGAGGCAGGTATGACGATAGTGTTCTTTCAGACTACTTCATTAACAATGATGCTAGAACTGCTATTATTATCGAACAGCTTAACAATAAGGTGTCTGATCCGGAGTCAATGAGGGCTTTGGGGTTCTGCGTGAGTGTCCAGCATGCTCAGTACATGGCGACCGCTTTTTCGGCGGCAGGTCTGTCATCTCTGGCTGTGACAGGAAACTCGACAAGTGAAGAGCGAACCGATGCGATAAGGCGTCTACGGTCAGGCGAAATTGTTGCGATCTTTACTGTCGATCTCTACAATGAAGGAATTGATATTCCGGAAGTCGATACTGTTCTGTTCCTGCGTCAACAGAATCTGCCACCGTATTTCTGCAGCAGTTAGGGAAGAGGGCTCCGTAAGTCGTATAGAAAAAGCTGTGTTGACTGTTCTAGATTTCGTTGGTGTGCAGAGGCGAGAATTTCGCTTTGACCAGAAGTTCCAGGCGCTCACTGGTGTTACAAGAAAAGGTCTTCGTGAGGGAGTCGAGAAGGATTCTCTACTTGCCGCCAGGTTGTGATGTGAGTTTAGATGAAGCCTCTCGTGAGGTGATTCTTGAGAATCTTAAACGTCAGGTTAATCCTACGTGGAAACAGGTGGTTTCGGAGTATAAAAAGCATGCTATGGACGGCGCTGGAGGGTCGTTGCTGCAGTTTATTTCGAGGCGGACTATGAACTTTCAGATATCTTGAAGAGCAGGGATAAGAACTGGACAGCATTGCGGCGCGACGCAGGGTTCTCGATCGGTGACCTAGGGCCGCTGCATGATAAAAATTATCAGACGTGGGCGAGGCGTTGGCTCATGTTGACGATCCGCTCCGTTTGAGTGTTTACCGAAAAACTCTTGGATGGAACACTTGGACCGTGGTCGAAGTTGTCTCCCGAACACCAGCGATTGGCTGCGATGTTGTTGTTTACGGTACGTCCTTCTAGTGTGAGTTTTACGAGTCCGGAACAGGCTCTTGATGTTGTGAGGGCAGAGCCGGCTGCGCTTGCTGAGTTTTTGGAGATTCTTGATGTGGCGGAGAGTCGTATCGCTCACTAGCGAAGCCCATGGAGGGCGTCTGGAAGGCGAGGTGATATTGACTCATGCGAGGTATACCCGAGAAGAGATTGTTGTGGGTATGCGTTACGGAGGATTTGAACGTAGGCCAGATTCTTTAAGGGAAGGGGTATTCTATAGCGGCGAATTGTCGACGGACGTTCTTTTAGTTACTTTGAAGAAGAATGAGAGAAATTACTCTCCAACAACGATGTATCGAGATGCGATCATTTCGCCTTCAATTCTTCATTGGGAATCTCAGTCAACAACGTCTGTCGACTCACCGACGGGGAGGCGGTATGTCAATCACAAAGAGAAAGGAAGTGAGGTTGTTATATTCGTTCGGGAGACCAAGAACGGGGAGTTTGGTGGCGCGGCGCCGTATCTCTGTTTAGGGACAGCTGATTTTGTGAGCGCCCAAGGGAGTCGGCCTATCGAGATCGATTGGAAGCTGCGGACGCCGATTCCTGCAGATATCGTCGCCAGGATGACGCTTCAATAGTTTATCATGAAAGATTGTCATCCATCCGCTCGCACCAGCCGGACGATGCCGACTATCTGGGCGGCCATTGTCCAGGCCAGGACGATGAGTCCGGCAGAGGTGACGTCCGCCCGCGATGTGTCGGCCGCCA
>BNJU01005327.1_pt1 | contig 90950 bp, 117 predicted proteins | sample 8539281 | NCBI WGS metagenome assembly BNJU01 (sample SAMD00202456, study PRJDB9452) | human saliva metagenome | isolation source: human saliva | place: Japan
TGAAAAAAATCACCGTTCTGAATTTCTTGAATGTTCATTCCAGCGCTTTTTCTTACTTGAGCTGGCTGATTTAGAACCATCCACCCGCGTTGTATAGTCAAAGGGCAATCCAGCCTTGTCCAGATTCCAATTTGCCCCAAGTATGACCATCCGCCTCTACGGTTTCCGTAATGGTGTGAGTTCCTTTTGCGATCATCCCTGCAGAGGGGGCTGAGGTAGATGGTTTTTTTCGAATACGGAGATCCGACACACTGACTTGCACTTGGAAGCTTTCCGATTTTTTCTCTTCTGCTTTTGCTGTTGATTTGGAGTCGCCTGAACCGTCAAATTTTTTCCAGTCTAGCTCACTGAGGTCCAACTGCTTGGCTGAAATCCCAAGAGCCTGCTCTGCTGTTTGGTCCCCACCAATTTGAATGGTTGCTTTCTTTTCTTCCTTGGCTTCCCCTTTTCCTAGCGAATAAAGGGTCAATTCCCGGTCTGGGCTCACAGATTGCCAAGTCGCATAGACGATTTGCCCATTGTCAAAAACATCTAAACTGGAGCGATAACCGCCCACCGCAGCTGTATAAGCTGTATGGAGCAATTCAGCTTTTTTTGACCCTTGAGGTAATAGATAGCAGAAACATACTGTTTTGTTTCCAGTGTATTGATTGGTCACCAAGAGCTCATCCACACCATCTTTGTTCAAGTCTGTAAAAGCGTATTGGAAAGTTACCGGGTTCCTAAGCGTTCCAAGGCATCCAGATAGATGCTTTCTTCTGAGCCAGATTTTTATCTTACCTAATTCCGCAAACAGGCCTGCTTTATCCCCCATTTTTTTAAGAGCAGTATCATGCTTAGCATACCGCTCCAAAACCTCTTGATAATACTTTTGACCTGTATCCTTCTTCTCTTTTTTTAACTGTCGATGATGTGGCCGTCTTTGGTTTTGCTTTGGCGTTCATAACGCTTAGGGCGTACAAGCCACTAGAGCTAGAACGGACGCACCCGCCAGTAGTGAAATCATGACCTTTTTCATAAAAACCTCCTCATATCTATCCTAGTATATCAAAAATGGTCAATTTTTCCAGCTCTTTTCAAGATTTTTACACAAGCATTTTCCCCTCTCCCCCTATGTTTCTGTCCTATTTTCTGCTATACTTAAGGAAGAATACCGATCAAAAGGAGAACATTATGGAATTAAAAAAACGTTCTGAATTTCCTGAGAACGAACTCTGGGACCTCACAGCCCTTTACCAAGACCAAGAAGACTTCTTGCGTGCCATTGAAAAAACACGTGAAGAAATCAATGAATTTGTCCGTAACTACAAGGGCAACCTCCACACCTTTGAAGACTTTGAAGCTGCTTTTGCGATTTTTGAGCAAATTCAGATCCAACTCAGCCACATTGGCAACTACAGCTTTATGCCCCAAACGACTGACTTCGGCGACGAAGCTTTTGCAGAAATTGCTCAAGCGGGGATGGATTTTGAAACTTGGGCAAGCGTCGAACTTTCCTTCTTTGATGATGCTTTGGTAGAAGCGGATGAAGATGTCCTTGAACGCCTGGGGCAACTCCCTCACCTCACTTTTGCCATTCGTCAGGCTAAAATTAAAAAAGCTCACTACTTGGGAGCTGATGTGGAAAAGACCTTGACCAACCTGGGTGAAGTCTTCTACGGACCGCAAGACATCTATACCAAGATGCGGGCGGGCGACTTTGAAATGGCTGATTTCGAAGTGGATGGAAAAGTTTACAAGAATAGCTTTGTTACCTATGAAAACTTCTACCAAAACCATGAGAATGCAGAAGTTCGTGAAAAAGCCTTTCGTTCTTTCTCAGAAGGTCTCCGCAAGCACCAAAACACGGCTGCTGCTACCTATCTAGCCCAAGTCAAGTCTGAAAAACTCATCGCAGATATGCGAGGCTACGACTCTGTCTTTGACTATCTCTTAGCTGAGCAGGAAGTAGATCGTGCCATGTTTGACCGTCAGATTGACCTGATCATGAAAGACTTTGCTCCGGTCGCTCAAAAATTCCTCAAACACGTGGCCAAGGTCAACGGCCTTGAAAAAATGACCTTTGCTGATTGGAAGTTGGATTTGGACAGTGCGCTCAACGCAGATGTCACCATTGATGATGCTTATGATTTGGTCATGAAATCTGTAGCACCTCTTGGAGAAGAATACTCCCGCGAAATTGCTCGCTACCAAACTGAACGCTGGGTCGATTTCGCAGCCAATGAAGGCAAGGATTCTGGTGGTTATGCGGCCGATCCATACCGCGTCCATCCTTATGTCCTCATGAGCTGGACAGGACGGATGAGCGATGTCTACACCCTGATCCACGAAATCGGACACTCTGGTCAATTTATCTTCTCAGACAACAACCAAAGCTACTTCAACGCCCACATGTCGACCTATTATGTGGAAGCTCCTTCTACCTTTAACGAGGCTCCTCCTCAGCGACTATTTGGAACACCAGTTTGACGATCCTCGTCAAAAAAACGCTTTGCCTTGGCTCACCGTTTGACAGATACCTGCTTCCCATAACTTCATCACCCACTTGTTGGAGCGACCTTCCAACGCAAGGTCTCACCTTGATCGAAGAAGGTGGTACCTTCGGCGCTAGCAAAGCTCAACAGCATCATGAAGGAAGTCTAACCGAATTCTGGGGCGACGCTGTGGAAATCGATGACGACGCGACCTTGACCTGGATGCGCCAAAGCCACTACTACATGGGGCTTTACAGCTATACTTACTCAGCTGGCTTGGTTATCTCAACAGCGGGATACTTGCATTTGAAGAACTCCGAAAACGGAGCTAAAGATTGGTTAGATCTCCTCAAATCAGGCGGCGACAAGACCCCGCAGGTCAGCCGCGATCATCGGAGCAGATATCTCAACTGACAAACCACTCCGCGATACCATCCAATTCCTTTCAGACACTGTGGATCAAATCATTGCCTACAGTGCAGAATTGGGAGAATAAGTACAATTTTCAGACTTAGTTTATTCTAAGTCTGATTTTTTTATTAAATATTACCAGTTAGTAATTGAAAGCGCTTTTATATTATGGTATGATTATTCTTGGATAAATATCCGAAGGGAGTAACATTATGAAAAAACGGTTGATTTTAACAATCTTAATTGCGTTATTATTTGGAGCTTGCTCAAATCAAAATGAAGCTTCTCAAAAAGAAACTGAAAAAAACAGGTGGGTTTCGTTCAAAAGAAGAAAAAAACAAAAAAAGAACGCGACGAACAGGAAAAAAAAGCAGAAAAAGAGAAAAAAAAGCAAAGGAGGAGCAAGAACGAAAAGAAAAAGAAGAGCTCGAGAAAAAGGCGAAAGAAGAACAGGAACGAAAAGAAAAAGAAGAGCGTGAAAAGAAAGAGGCTGAAGCAAAACAACTTGCTGCTCAAGCTGAAGCTGCCGTACAAGCCTTAGAAAACAATCAAGTAACAGAAAATATTGCCCTCAGCCCAAGGCTGCTATCGCAAATGTAGCTGATCAAGGGACAAAAGATCGCTTAACTCATCGTGTTGGATTAGTACAAAAATGCCATTACTGTCAGAGAACAACAAAGCTGAACAAGCTCGACAATGCCGAGTAGCTGAACAGGCAAGACAAAGCTGCAGTGCCCAACAAAGCACGACAACAACAAGCATTTGTCACACAACCTCAACAAGGAGGCTATCGAAATTGTAGTGAAGCACATGCTGCAGGTCTTTGCACCGCTTCGTAGAGGGCAACCTGGATATAGCGCTCGCTTAGATAGAGACGGAGATGGAATCGCCTGTGAATAAAAAAATTACGATTTCCATTTTTTTCCATTTGTACAATCTCTCTTCTTGCTATTTTTATACTTGAATTTCAAAAAGAGAAATTATTACTCCAGATTCTTATAAGGAAGCAATGACTTACGTCAAAAAGATTCCGCTATCTGAAGTACAGAGAAAATCAACAATAAAGAAGATTTCATTCTCTATATCGGTCGCGAATCCTGTCCATACTGTCAAAAATTCGCTCCTAAATTAGCAGTTGCTATTCAAAAAAACGAATCAGACCGTTTATTACCTGGATAACGACTCAAAGGGCGAAAAAGACATCACAGCTTTTTGCACATGATATGAATGTCAAAACGGTACCAAATTTGTCAACTTTTTAAAAAAAGGTAGTAAAGAAAACTATCTAAAAAAAGGTAGCAAATCAAGTATCGAAGAGATTATGGATCTCTTGACTCAATAAAGCCAATTTTTAAAAGGTCAATACAAAAAGAGTAAGATAGAACGATTCGTTCCTATCTTACTCTTTTTACTAACTCAACTCTGCCACAATGGCCTTAATTTGTCTTTGCGGTGTGCACTCCTGCTACTTGTTTAACAACCTGCCCATCTTTTTTTAAAAGAGCAAGGTTGGGATGAGACATAATGCCGAAAAGCACGCGCTGTTTCTGGATTTTTCGTCCACATCCATTTTTTTAGGATTTTTTTAACTCATCTTCCGAAAGTTCTTCCGATAATTTTTCTAAAATAGGAGCTTGCATACGACATGGACCACACCAGGTTGCCCAAAAATCTACCAAGACCAAGCCTTCTTTTGTTTCTGCTTCAAATGTTGCGTCTGTAATTGCTTTTGCCATTTTCTTTCTCCTTTAGTTTTGGTACTGGGTCAAATCTTGCTTCATCAGATAGAAGAAGACATCTCCGTAAGTCCCTTGGTAATCCAACTCATGCCCATTATAGGTCAGTTTCACAACAGGATAAAAATCTGCTACCCCAATTAAGCAAGCTTGTTGGGAGCGTTCAAACTCATCGTAGGAATCAAAATGCATGACTCTTTCTTGTTTTGCACCGTCTAGATATGTAATATCAATCATATCGATAACCTCTATTTCTTATGATGTATCAATTGTAACTCTAGACATTACATCTGTCAAACAAAACGACTTCCTCAGAATAATGGATCTCGTTCGATAAGGAAAAGACAAGAAAAAGCCCTCTGAATTCAGAGGGCTCCATTCTTGCTGGATAAAACGTTTCTAGACAAGGCGACGAACCGAAGATTGTACTAATGGTACATCGAGGCGAAAGTCAACGAAAGTATAGAAACGTTTTTAGACTACTAGATTAACGACGAAAGTCCAAGAGGTTGATCAACTCACGGTAACGGTTAACGTCGTTTGTACGAAGGTAAGCCAACAAGTTACGACGGCGACCGATTTTCTTCATCAAACCACGGTAAGTAGCGTGGTCTTTTTTGTGTTGTTTGATGTGTTCGTTCAAGTGGTTGATTTCCCAAGTAAGGACAGCAACTTGTACTTCTACTGAACCAGTGTCACCTTCGTGACGTGCGTATTGTGCAATGATTTCATTTTTTTTCTCTTTTGAGATTGCCATGATAAGCTCCTTTTCTTTATGCTCTATCCGAGTGGCAGGTTTGGCATATCCTGCTACCAAGAAAGAGTTAGTTGTCTATTCGACCTTCTTATTCTACCAAGATTTCATCTTTCTGTCAAACACTTATGTTTCCTTTGGGAGGAGCTTTTCTCATTTCTAAAAAGAACCTTGGGAATATGGACAGTTTGATGGATCATTCTTCAAGCAACTTATTCAAAAAGACAAATATCTCTAGGATATTTGCCTTTTATCGGTATGAATCTTATTTCTCTTTCCGTTTACCACGCAAGAGCAAAGCCAAAGCAAAAATTGCTAAGAGTGCACCGAGTATGGTCAACCCGTAAGCAACAACTTCACCAGTTGATGGAAGAATTTTTTTCTTTCCTTCTTTTGGTGTAGTTGGAGTTTCTGGTTTTTCCGGTGTACTTGGTGGCGTTGTTGGTGGAGTTGTAGGAGGTGTTGTTGGTGGTGTCGTCGGTGGAGTTGTAGGAGGAGTCGTTGGCGGGGTGCTTGGAGGTGTTGTCGGTGGAGTCGTCGGTGGCGTATGACGATTGGTTACCGTGAAACCATCAATGTTGCTTGTATAACCTGCTACTGGATCCTCTGTAATCGTGTAGGCAATCTTCTTACCTTCCTTGTATACGGGTAGATCCGTAAAGCTTGCCTGCCAATTATCAGTAGCTGTGATTTCTTTTACAGCCACTTCTTGACCATCCGCAAGGAGGCGAACTGTGATTTTTTCAGGACGAAGACCCTCTTTATTTTCTGCATCATCCCAGATCTTCTTGACCGCTACTTCCGTTACTTCTGGTGTGCGGCTATTGGTAATCACTACATTTCCCTTGTTACTGTCATCGACCGTACTAGTATAGCCTTTGACTGTTCCAACTTCTTTCACTTGGTACTGAATCTCTTTGCCTTTCGCTTTTAGAGGCAAATTGCTAAAGGTATGGGTCCAGTTATTTTTAGCAGAAAGTTCCACTTCTTTTCCTTGAGCTTTGCCATCTGCATAGAGCTGTACCTTAATGGCGCTTGGACGTTTGCCATCTTGGTTATCATTGTCTTTCCAACGTTTTGTAACAGTGACGCTGGTTTTACCTGGCTTGTAGCTATTGGTAATGGTTGTTCCATCAATCGCAGCAGAGTAATTGGCTACTGTGTCTTCTGTGACTGTGTAGACAATTTGTTTGCCGTGATTGTATTTTGGAAGATTGGTAAAGACTGTCTTCCAATCAGTTGCTTCACTGAGCTCTTGGCTAGCTACTTCTGTACCATCCGCAAGGAGACGAACAGTAACCTTGTCCGGACGAACGCCATCTTGGTTGTCATTGTCTTTCCAAATCTTCGTTACTGGAATCTCAACGACTTCTGGTGTCCGAGTGTTAGTAATATTGGTTCCCTCAATAGTTGTTTCATAGCCTTCAACAGGTTCTTCTGAAACAGTGTAGGCAATGACATTGCCAGCATCATCGACCACATCGAGATTATCAAAATGATAAGCCCAAGTTCCTGCTACATCTGGTTTCACTTCTTTAGAAGCGACTTTGACACCATTTGCTAGGAGGTTGACTGTGATTTTTTTGACGGGCGCTTGCCATCTTGATCGTCATTATCACTCCATGTTTTTTTGACCAGCAACGCTTGTTTTTTTCTTTTTTTGGTTCACGACATCACGGGAAATTGCGAGGTCATTTCCAAAATCATCCTTGCTGATCTTGATAGGTTCTCCAGAGAGAACATAGCCTGTTGGAGCTTGAATTTCTTGAACCGTATAAGCTTGTTTGATCAAGCCCGTAATGGTGCCAACACCATTCTCATCTGTCGTAATGGTTCCCACTTGCTCACCTGTATCATCTGCTATCACAGCAAAGATAGCACCTGCAAGCGCTTGACCATTTTCACCTTTTTTGTGAATCGTGAAGGAATATTTCTCACCATTGAATTTTCCATCAAGGAACTGATACAGAATGTCTGCAACCTTATTTTGTTCCTTGATTTCTGTAGCTGTCATGCTAGCATTGTTTTTAAAGGATGTATTGATGGCTGGAACCTTGTCCAGATAGACATCATAGCGAACAGTCATCCCTTGTTCAGGAGCTAGATCTCCAATATGAACCGTTAGAGAACGACCATCCGCACTGACAACAGGGGAATAATTCTTGGTGACGTTTGTGGTATCTTTTAAATGATAAGCCCCATCTTCGTCACTGACCTGCCAAGTTCCTGTATGGATGTTGACAGAATCTGCTTTGATCTTCCCATCTGTAAAGGCCAATTGGTCTTTAATGTCAATATTATGAAGGGCTGTGTGGCCTTGATTGATGTTCAAGGTATAGGGTCAATTTTAATTTATCATCTGAGTTGGTCCACCCCCACTTGCTAAAGACTTCTGGAGTAGGAGGATTCTCACCTGGATTGACCCCTTTGTAATCGATATTCCCACCTGAAATCACTTTCTTATCGATCGTAAGAGTAAAATTAAGTGTCTTTTTGTCCTTTGACGACTTGGTGGTCTACACGCGCAAAAGAAACGCAGTTTCCCTGTCACGTGGCCATTCTTTCAGGATAGTCCGTATAGGTTACGGTGATGACCTTTCTTTGATCATCTACCGTTGCTGTCGCAACTTTTTGACCACTTGGATCCAGCAGGTCAATGGTGTCCGTTTCAAAGACCTTAAAGTCATCTCCAAGTTGGATAACGGTCTGATCTCCCTTTTTTACACGACCATTTGGCAACACAAAGTTTGCTTCAACTTGAAAACTCTCCCAAACACCGAGTGGATCTGTAATCGCTCCACCAGTTGATTTCGAGATATTTACAGACGTCACAACATCATTGATCGTATCTGCATGGACTTTAGCTGGACTATTGGGTTTGGCAAATCCTAAAAGTCGCTAATAAAAAAATAGGGCAACTGTTGTCACAACAGAATAGAGCCACTTTTTTTCATAAACGATTTTTTTCTCCTTTTTTTCTACGTTTACTAGATAAGGTATGTGAGTCGAAAAAAATTATCACTATATATTGTGAATTTATACACAACCTATCTTTTTTCATTATAAACAATTTGCTTTGATAGTACAAGCAATTAAATTCATTTTTTGTCTTTTCAGTTCATTTTCTTGATACAAATAAAAAATAGCAGTCTGTAAGAATCAGACTGCTTGGTTTTTTTAACTTATAAAGGGAACTCCGAAGACCTCTAGGGACTTGAGTTCAGAAGGCTGGAGTCTCCGCCATTCTCCCAATTTCAGGCTTGGGTCTAGCGTTAGAGGACCCATAGAAATCCGCTCTAAATCCACCACTTCCTTGCCACAGGCAGCGACCATGCGCTTGACCTGATGGAATTTTCCTTCAGCAATTTCGATTTCGACGTAGGAGCTGGCATTTGCCTCATTCACCTCTACGATCTGCAATCTCGCAGGCAGGGTGGTAAAGTCTTTGAGGGCAATGCCAGCTTCAAAACGGGCCACATCTGCCTCATCCATGATCCCAGCCACCTGGGCACGGTAGATCTTCGACACATGCTTCTTCGGCGAAAGCATGGCATGAGCGAGCTTCCCGTTATTGGTCAAAAGGAGCAAGCCATGGGTATCGATATCTAGACGCCCGACAGGAAAGACTTCCTTGTGACGGGCTGTCTCATCCAATAAATCTAGCACAGTTTGGTGGTGATCATCTTCAGTCGCTGATATGACCCCAGCTGGTTTATTAAGCAGATAATACACGAAGGTTTCATGGACCAGGTCTTCTCCCATAAAGGTCACCTGATCCTTGTCTGGATCAATCTGCAGCTTTCCTGCTGTCTCTTTTTTTCCATTCACTGCGATTTTCTTTTGCTTGAGGAGTTGTTTGACCTCGGACCTGCTCCCCACGCCACAATCCACTAAAAATTTATCTAGTCGCATGATTACTTCCCGCTCTTTCGTACAATCCAAAGACCAAAAAAGGAAACCAGGATCATGAGGATACCAGAAAATCCAAAAATGAAGACTGGAGCAGATGAGATCGTCCCTAATAGACTAAGGACAAAGGTCGTTGCGATCGAACCTGTACTACATCCCAAAACCGCAATGGACGTTGCCTGGCTCAAGACCCCTGCTGGCATCTTATCAGATAAGACATTGTAAACTGTTGTCAAAGCCACACTGTAGGCGAAGCCAGAAGCAATGGTTACAAGGGCAAGAATCAAGAGATTTGGAGAGACCCCGATCAACATTTGGGCCACACCAAAAGCTACTCCCGAAACCAATAATAAACGATCGCGAAATAGATGGGTCAAGGGCGAGAAGGCCAAACCTGCTAAGATCCCAACAAATTGCATGGCTGCTAAAATAACCCCCGCAGTTTGGGCAGTGCCATGTCCAACTTGTTCTACCACACTTGGAATCCGAATGGTGATCATGACATTGGACAAGACGATAGCTGCCGCAACGACCGCTAAGCCGAGCGCAGTCCGCCATTGGCCCCCTGTCATCTTCACATCCCGGTGTTTTTCCTCCACTGCTTCCGTTGTAGATCCATAAGGCACAAATAAGAGATACAAAAGTAAGATAGGAATACTGATGCCGTAAACAAGAAAGGCAGCCTGCCAGCCAAAGCGAATCAAGAGGCTGACTCCAAAGGTTAAAACGGCCGTCCCAACAACCTCTGCAGAACCACGAATGCCAAGGGTTTGAACGCGTTCTTTTCCTTTATAGCGCTCACTGATAATGGCAATGGCAGAAACATTGAGCAAACCAACTGCCATCCCGAAAATAATCCGAGACAAAAAGACAACCGGATAGGCTGGACTGATTAAGGGAATAAAGCCACATAGAGCGTAAGCAACTAAGCCTGTCACAATCATCTGACGCTCTGAAAATAGACGTCCAATCCATTTATTGAAGATGAGCGAAACCATGATCCCTGCTGAAGGAAGCGAGACCAAGAGCTCAATCATGCTGTGAGGAATTCCCTTGTAATAGGCAAACATGGCCGACTGCGCACTCGAAATCGAAAACGAGGTCGTCAATATAAATGAAAGCGCGAGAATACTCACTTTCTCCATGATTTTTTTCATTATTCTATCCTTTAAACTAATCTTTTTTTCACACTCCTCCTATAATAACACGAGCTAGTGACAGGACGCAATAGATTGAATTAAAAAAACGAAATGATTTTCTCCATCATTTCGTTCGTGCTACTAATTGCGAGGCAAAGACTCCCGTTCCAACCATCAAAGCACCAATCCAGACAAAGAGCAGATGATTGGTAGGAGCTAGTGGCGTCACTAACTGGATGAAGAAAGAAGAGAGGGCTGATCCGAGATTGCAACCAATCAAGACCAGCGAGGTCGCAAGGTTCAGGAGATTGGTCAGGATTTTTTTCAGATAAGTGATAAAAGATACTGGTGACCCCTGTACTGTAAGTAAATCCTGCTAAAAGGGTTCCTAAAACCAGGCTCCACAGCTGTCCGGACAAGCCAATCAAGGCCAAAGCTAGTCCGAAACCAAAACACATGATCATGAGCAAGTTCTTTTTTTGAAAACATGTGTCAAACTAGCAAAAGCCCACTCCTGCTACAATCCCTGTCAATTGCATCAGACTCAAGACGGTTCCAGCTGTTGTCGCCGTTCCCATACGAGCGTCAACAATGATATCCGGCACGCGCAGGCTAATGATAGAATTGAAGCAAATGATGATACCAGCAATCACAGCTAGCATTAGACTAAAAACGCCATTGAGGGAGAGCGAAGGCGGACGGATCCTGACTTTTTTTCACCTTCAAGCTAGCCTGTTTTTTTCTCCCTTAGGATAAGGGACAAAAAGGAGATAGAGGGTAAAATCAAGTAACCACCACCATATACAGCAAAGATCGCTGGCCAGCCTAGAGACAAGAGTTGTCCCCACGATAAAAGGTCAAGATGGCAGAGCCCACCACTTCAGCAGACCCCCGATAGCCCAGCATCCGGGTCTTGTCATTGCCTGAGTAGCGCTCACTGATAATTGAAATAGCCTTGGCATTGATCATTCCTGTCCCCAAGCCAAAGAGCAAAACGACTTAGAAAGATGAGAGGATAGTCCTGCACGAACAAAGGCACAGAGGCCACTAGTTGAAAAGAGCAAGAGCCCTGCAACAATCATCTGGCGCTCACTCATCCACCGCTCGATCATGCTATTTAAAAAGAGCATGGCCACGACCGCAAAGGCTGGCAGGGAAACCAAGAGCTCCACCTGACTTGCTGTATAGCCGAATTGGCTAAAATAGGCCTTCATAGCTGGCAAACCGGCTGTAATTGAAAAAGATGAGATCAGCATGAGCGACAAGCTCAAGAGACTGATTCTTTCCATTGTTTTTTTCATTGTTTTATTTCCTACACTTTACTGCTAACATTTTTGATTTTTACTAGTTTTTTTCAGACAAGATTCAAACTAGTATTTTTCAATAGAATCCTAGTATAATCAATTTAGAAATAGAAAAAAAACAGGACATTTGTCCTATTTTTAGGAGAGTGAGATGAAAAAAATTTCCCCATCTACAAGACTCAAGGAAATCATCACAGACTACCAATTGGACCAGATCTTTCCAGGCGACTGTCTTAGCCAGCTGAACCTCGTTCTCTACCAGGCTGGAGATTATATCTGTCGCCAAGGCTCTGAGCAAGATGTCATTCCTTATTTTTCTCAAAGGCCGGCTCAAGATCATCCACAGTCTTGAAAAACGGCAGTGACACCATCCTTGAAATCCAGAAAAAAACCTGGACTCTTAGGAAGATTGAGCTCCTACTCGATCAGGGTCTGTATCACATCGGTCATTGCAGACCAAGACTCGCTAGTCGTCCAGCTCCCAGCCCAGCACTTTTAAGAAGCGCCTCCTGCTTGATCCAACCTTCTTGCGCTCTACGGCCAAGACCTTGGCTGAAAAGTGCACCAGATCAACTATTTGGCTCCTGCCAACTTTCATTATTCGGTCAAGGAACGCCTCGCTACGCATTTTTCTGGAGCATTGCGATGAAAATGGGACCCTCAAGCCCAAGATGAATCAGCTGGCCCTGCGTTTTTGGGATCAGCTACCGCCACCTTAGCCGTGTCATCAAGCAGATGATTGAAGAGGGCTTAGTCCAAAAGAAGGACGGATCTATACGATTTTTAGATGCAAAAAGGATGAGTGATTTGTCCATCAAACATGCGGAAACCGTCGACAGATAACTTTAATTTTAGGCTCTTTTGTGTTATCATGGAGGGTAGAAAAGAAAGTGAGAGTAAAACGATGAAAGCAATTGAAAAAAAGTTACAAGAGCGTCCCATTTGATTGATATGGATGACATTATCCGCGAAGGAAATCCAACACTTCGAGCTGTTGCAGAAGACGTGACCTTCCCTTTGTCTGATCAGGAAATTATCCTGGGTGAAAAAATGATGCAATTCTTGCACCATTCTCAAGACCCTGTCATGGCTGAAAAACTCGGCCTCCGTGGAGGAGTGGGACTCGCTGCACCACAGTTGGATATCTCTAAACGAATCATCGCTGTTTTTGGTTCCCCAATCCAGAAGATGCCGATGGCAACCCACCAAAAGAAGCCTATAGCCTTCAAGAAGTCATGTACAATCCAAAGGTTGTCGCCCATTCTGTTCAAGATGCGGCTCTTGGCGACGGGGAAGGCTGTCTCTCTGTAGACCGCAACGTCCCAGGCTATGTGGTTCGCCATGCTCGCGTGACTGTTGAGTATTTCACAAAAGATGGGGAAAAGAAACGCATCAAACTCAAAGGCTACAACTCCATCGTCGTTCAACATGAAATCGACCACACCAACGGCATCATGTTCTATGACCGCATCAACCCAAACAACCCATTTGAAATCAAAGAAGGACTTTTGATATTAGAATAGGGCAAATGACAAAAAAAAGTAAGGTAGTAGTGAATCATCACTACTACCTTACTCCCTGGTTTCAGTCTACCGATTTCTGTCTCTCGGCGCAGTGGTTGATTGGAACTACTCCTACCTGCGGTACTCATGCTTCCTAATCAACTGTGCGGGGGCAGGACTACGAAATCGAGACTGCGTCTACCGATTTCTGTCCTGCTCCCTATATTGCCCAATCTCCGTTGCGGAAGACTGGGACACGGGTTCCGTCTTCTCGGATGCCGTCGATATCCATTTGGCTTGAGCCGATCATGAAGTCGACGTGGACGTCTGAGCGGTTGAGGCCGGGCTGCTTCGAGTTCTTCTTCTGTGAATTCTGCGCCACCTTCTACACTGGTTGCATAGGCTGCTCCGATGGCCAAGTGGTTAGATGCATTTTCATCAAAGAGAGTATTGAAGAAGGTAATGCCTGATTGGGAAATTGGGCTTGGATCTGGTACGAGAGCACATTCACCCAAGGCACGCGCTCCCTTGTTTTTGAAGACCAAATCTTTCATGACTTGATCGCCTTTTTCTGCGGTGATATCTACGATTTCTCCATTTTCAAAGGTCACTTTGATGCCTTCGATGATGTTCCCATTGTAGCTAAGCGGTTTTGTAGAGGTAACATAACCTTCAGCACGACGGAAGTCAGGAGCTGTGAAGACCTCTTCTGTCGGCATGTTTGGCAAGAAGCTTTCACCTTGGGCATTGATGGCTCCGGCAGATTCCCAGACGTGGTTTTTCGGCAAGCCAAGAGTCAAATCAGTCCCTGGGGCTGTGTAATGAAGAGCTGAGAATTGTTCCTTATTCAGTGTATCTGCCTTGCTCTTGAGAATAGCAGCATGCTCTTCCCAAGCCTTGACTGGATCTTCCTCATAGACCCGGCATGTCTTGAAGATTTGATCCCACAGGAGATCCACTGCTTCTTCATCGCTCGCCGCATTAGGGAAGACCTTTTTCGCCCATTCTAAACCTGCTGCTGCAGCAACGGTCCAGCTGACCTTGTTAGATTGAGTAGCGATGCGCATTGGTTTCATGGCCATGCCCAAAGCCTTGGCAGAGGCAGAAAGCTTCTCTGCATCAACACCATTTAAGGCACCTGGATCAGACGAGCGCACACCCAAGCGACTGGCCTTGTGTTCCAAGAGGTAGTTCATCTCCGCAATCTTGTAGTCAGGTACATTGTCCAAGCGATCCATCGGTGCATGGAGGAATTTTTCCCGGGTAGTAAAATCATCTGCCCATTGGACAATCACTTCATGCGCACCCCAAAGCATAGGCTTCCTTCACAATCAAGTGGGCCAATTCTCTTTGTTCCACATCAATGTTCAAGACCAAAAGTATGGCCAGGTTGCACGTTGATACCGTTCGCCACTAACAATTTTAGCGTATTTTTTTCAAGGTTTTTCTTTAAAATTTGGTAAAACCATTGTTTTTCTCCTTCATAAGTGAATAATCTTCTCCTAGTATACCATAAGTCCATGCAGAATTTTTTTAGAGCGGGACAACGTAATATCGGTAATTCGTTCTGAATAAAAATCGAGTTCTTTTTGCGATCAGATCCCCGAAACTTTCCGCTGATTGAGTAGGGGCTGTAAAGCTCGGGGACTGAAATCGAGCGTAGGTCAATACCCTACTCAGACTTCACTGACGTCTTGCTCGACAATCCAAAAAAAATAATTGAGAGCTGAGGACTTTCTGTCCCGCAGCCTCCTAATTTCTTCTTTCCTTCGATCAAGGAAGAACATAGCCTTGATCATCCACGGTATGGGGTTGTTCAGAATTGCTATTCTCTCTCAAAGCTTCCAAATCTTGATCCAAAATCGAATTGTAATCCGTACTACCTTCACGGGTTACCCGAGTTGATACTTGGCGCAAGAGTTTTTCATTAAGATTGCGGACCCAGCGACCATTACTATGGTCATTGGCACGCATATAATTTTCCCTCTCACAATCTCTCCGTAAAGAGCTTCATTGACTTGGTAGCCTTGCTTGCGCAATCCCAACAGACCGATCTCGACGATCTCATCTGGACTATAGTCTTCAAAGTCAAATGTAGTCGGGATTCGGCTTTGTAGACCTGAATTGACCTGCAAGAAGTCGTGCATCTCTTTCGTGTAACCAGCAAAGATAATGACGATATCGCGACGGTGATCCTCCATAAATTTGAGGACTTCATCCAAGGCTTCCTTCCCAAAATCGTCATTTAAACCGGTATAGAGCGTATAGGCCTCATCGATAAAGAGGACTCCACCCAGTGCACTTTCTAGGACTTCGCGTGTCTTCAAGGCTGTTTGACCTTGGTAGCCTCCAACCAGATTGCTCCGCGATACTTCGATGAATTTCTTCTGCTTGATAACCCCTTTTTGGAAGAGGATATTGCCCAAAATGCGGGCCACGGTGGTCTTCCCTGTACCAGGATTTCCAAGAAAGAGTGAGTGCAAGGTCGTATCTTCGACGATGCCACCTTGTTCAGCTCGTTTTTGATTGAACTCAGCCATGGCTACGAATTGTTCGACTTGCTCTTTCACCTTAGCAATTCCAACCAAACGGTTGAGGGCAGCCATCCCATCTTCTTCCTTGTCGGCTCCTGCTTGATACTTACCTTGGTTAAGGACAGCATCGATATCGCTATTGAGGATGGTCTCAATATCATCAGAACCTGAGGCCACTACCCGATCTGCCATGGTCTTGGTCAATTGCTCATCCAGGTTCCGGATCCAGCGACCATTGCTCTTATCTAGCGAGCCATCATAAGCCCGCTTAACATGCCGCGCATAGTAATCCCGGTCTTCGAGTTTGTAATCTCCCTTTGCTTAGGATCATTTCGCCTAGTTGGACAATCTCATCTCCTGTGAAATCTTCAAAGATGAAATTATTTGGCACCCGAGAACGAAGGCCTGGATTGGTCTTTAAGAACTCCTCCATTTCCTTGGTATAGCCGGCAAAGATAATCATGATGTCATCGCGATTGTCCTCCATAAATTTGAGGATGGTATTGATCGCCTCGATCCCAAAAGTCCGCACCACTGTCCTTTTTTTATCCAAGCTATAAGCTTCATCAATAAAGAGGATACCTCCACGCGCTTTTTCAAGCAGGGCCTGGGTCTGTTCAGCTGTTCCTCCAATATTCGAAGAGATCAGATCGGACTCCGTTGCTTCCACGAAACGGAATTCTTCCCCTGAGAGGACACCTGCATCAAAGAGCACTTGTCCCAACAGACGGGCCACAGTGGTTTTCCCTGTACCAGGGTTTTCCCATAAAAAGGCAGCATGCAGTGTTTGCTTTTTCAGGTGCCTTGCCACTGGCGATTCGTTTCTTGTTAAATTCCACCATGTTGATCATTTTCTTGATCTCATGTTTGACTTTTTCAAGACCAATCAGGCTATTGAGTTCTTGAAGAGCATCTTGTTTCTTCTCTGGTCCAGAGTCTCTTGCAGTGGTTGGAGCCACCGTTGCATCCGTCGCCTGTCCCGTAGGAACGACTTGCGCATTGCCCTTCGCCACTTCTCTGCCAACAAGATAGTCACAGTCATCCTCGATTTCCTTGGTCAGATCACGCGCATCCCCTGCCTATAGGTCATGGTGCCCACCTTCGCAAAAGGCTCCACCTTGAAGCCGTATATTGGGATCCGCAATCTTATGACAAATCATATGCTCAGCCATCAGCACACCATCATCAAAAAAACTCCAAATGAAATGGTTTCGAGCATTCTCATTCAAGAAGGTTGTTTCTCCAGTCAGGGAAGCAAAGGATTCTTCATAGACGCATAAAAAAATTCTGTAAAATGTAGCCTGGTGAGCTCGGATCATACTATTGAATGAATTGATGGAGGTCATATGATCCGAATCCGAATTGAATTGAACATTATTATCAAGACAGACCCCAGTACCAGTAGGCAACTCAATTTTACAGTTTTTCAGACTCCCAGATGACATTCCTCAACCAAACTGGTGGAAAAGTCCTTTTCCAGATCCCCGCCTGTAATCGTTGAATTTTTTGCGATCACTTCTGAGTCCTTGGCATGGATCGTATTATTCCCAAATATTTCAATATGGACATTTTCTAAGGTCAATTTAGATCCTTCTGACAGATCAATCTTAGAAAAAATCGTTGAATTGCGAATAGACAATTCCGAAGCGGACATACCGATGGCACTTTGGTGTTTTTCCGGAACCTTCATCCCGACTCCTTCCAGTGTCAACTTCGAATGCGTATCCATATAGATAAAAAAAATTCATTATTTGTTGGAGTGGTTGCTTCAAAAATAGACCTGTTTACAGATGATATCTGAGCTATTCCATAAGAGCAAGGTAGTGTAATTCCCACCAACTTTAAACCACAGATCTTCAAATGTCACCTGAGCTCCCTCTACAAATCGGAAGGAAGCCTCAATCGTGTTGTTAAACATGCGCCCATTGCCATTTGGATTTGGGACCACATGCCCCACAAAATGAAGGTTCTTGTCGATCTCGATCACTTTATTTGTCGGCCATTGAAAGACATACCCATTTTCAAACTCGATGGTATCACCATCCTGCGCTTTTTCAAGCGCATCCATAAAGTTCCAACTATTATTGTAAGGCCCTACTAAATATCTTGCCACGCGCTTTTCCTCTGTTTCATTTTTTCTGTTTCCTTGTTACAAACACTTGTCACTAAAAATTGTAACACAATCCAGTGCCAAAGAAAACACTTATCAGATCTGAAAGGACTGAAAAACCTCTATTTTCAAAAGGAAAATAGAGGCTGTCAGTTAATCTTTCAAGGCTGAAAATAAGCCGGCTAGAGCAATCGCTCCTGAGATCATCGCGGTGGAAAGGAGCAGCACATTGTCTGCCACTTCTAGCTTGTACTCAAAGACTTTTTCAGCTGGTTTGTCTTCTGCAAAAATTTCTACCTTCATGTTCTCCTCCTTTGTTTCTAGAACAAATCATCAAAGAGGCTCAACTGGTTATCCTCTGGCATATTGCCAAGAATGCCCATCTCATCCATCTTTTCAACCAGGGTGGACGAAACACCGCCACGCTTCCGGAGCTCGGTCTTAGAGAGGAATTCTCCTTCTTCACGCGCCCGCACGATTTGCTTGGCAACGTTCTCTCCCAGACCATCCATAGCGACAAATGGTGGAATCAGGGTATCCCCATCGATCAAGAATTCTGTCGCCTGACTGCGATAGAGGTCTAGCTTGCCAAACTTGAAGCCCCGCTCCCACATTTCATTGACAATCTCAAGGGTGGTGTAGAGATCGATCTCTACGTTAGAAGCTTCATTGTTCTTGCGTTTCTCAGCGATTTCCTTCATCCGCGCTTTCACGGCCTCAAGGCCTGCGCCCATAGTCTTGATGTCAAAGGCCTTGGCCCGAATCGAGAAGTAAGCACAGTAGTAATAAAGTGGATGATGTACCTTAAAGTAGGCTACACGAAGGGCCATCATAACATAGGCCGCCGCATGGGCTTTGGGGAACATGTACTTGATCTTTTCCCACAGGACTCGATGTACCATTCAGGGACATTGTTTTTCCTTCATGGCTTGGATGTAGCCATTGCGCTCTTCTTCTGAGATCTTGAGCCACATGCCCTTTCCGCACGCGCTCCATGATGGTAAAAGGCCATCTTAGGCTTGAGCCCCGCGTGCATGAGGTACACCATGATGTCGTCCCGACACCCGATAACGGTCGATAGATCGGCAATGCCCGCCTTGATCAAGTCTTGGGCATTTCCCAACCACACGTCGGTACCGTGAGACAGACCAGAGAGCTGAAGTAACTCTGCGAAGGTCGTCGGATGGGTCTCTTCGACCATGCCCCGAACAAAGTTGGTCCCAAACTCTGGAATCCCCAACATCCCTGTCGGCGTTCCGATCTGCTCGGCTGTCACCCCTAGTACTTCTGTCCCAGAAAAGAGGGCCATGACCCCTGGATCATCCATAGGGATATCATTTGGATCAATGCCTGACAAGTCTTGAAGCTTGCGAATCATGGTCGGATCATCATGTCCCAGGACATCGAGCTTGAGGACGTTCTCATCAATATCGTGGAAGTTAAAGTGAGTGGTCTGCCATTCAGCTGTCACATCATCTGCCGGATACTGGACCGGAGTAAAGTCATAGACATCCATATAGTTTGGAATAACAACGATTCCCCCCGGGTGCTGACCGGTCGTCCGTTTGACCCCAGCTGCACCGAGAGCTAAGCGCTCGACCTCGGCATCTCGGTAGTACTTGCCAAAATCACGCTCATAGCCCTTGACAAAACCATAGGCGGTCTTAGCTGCGACCGTACCTACCGTTCCTGCCCGGAAGGCATATTCTTCCCCAAAGATATCGCGGACATCCAAGTGGGCACTCGGCTGATCTTCCCCAGAGAAGTTCAAATCGATATCGGGTACCTTGTCCCCATCGAAACCAAGGAAGGTTTCAAAGGGAATATCCTGCCCGTTTTTGCTGAGCTTGTGGCCACAGTTTGGACAATCCTTGTCCGGCATATCAAAACCAGATCCATAAGAACCATCTGTGATGAACTCACTGTACTGGCACTGGCTGCAAACATAGTGAGGCGAAAGCGGATTGACCTCAGTGATCCCGATCATGGTCGCGACAAAGCTAGATCCAACAGATCCACGCGATCCAACCAGGTAGCCCCGCTCATTAGAACGGTGCACCAGCATTTGCGATGCCAGATAAATCACGGCAAAACCATTCCCCAAGATAGAGGTCAATTCCTTTTCAATCCGCAAATCGACAATATCAGGAAGTGGATTACCATAGATCTCAAAGGCTCGCTTATAGGGTCAATTCCGCAACCGTTTCTTCGGCCTTGTCGATAAATGGCGTATAGAGGTCACCCTTGACCACTTCGACCGGCTCAAAAGGTCTCTGCGAGCGCATTGGTGTTTTTCAATAACAATCTTGCGCGCCAGGTCTTCTCCCAAAAAGGCAAATTCATCCAGCATTTCATTGGTAGTTCTGAAATGCGCTTTTAGGGAAGTGGCGCTGGCTGGGCATCTTCTCCGTGGCCAATGGTCCGGTTGATCATGGCCCCTTGACCGAGACTACGGACAATGATCTCCCGATAGATCTCATCTTCTGGCTCCAGATAGTGGACATTTCCTGTCGCAAGAACAGGCTTGCCGAGGCGATCTCCTACTTCAATCAAGCTCTTGATAATGGTCTGAAGCTCCTCCATGTCCTTGACTTGCTCCTTGGCAATGAGGGGCGCATAAATAGCCGGTGGCATAACCTCGATAAAGTCGTAGTACTTAGCCACTTCGACCGCCGCATCCACACCTTGCGACATGACCGCATCAAAGACTTCCCCTTCTGAGCAGGCCGATCCGAGGATCAAGCCCTCGCGGTGGGCGTCCAGCACGGTCTTGGGAATCCGTGGAACTCCTTCGAAATACTTGGTCCCAGAAAGAGAGACCAGCTTAAACATGTTCTTAAGGCCGATCTGATTCTTGACATAGAGAGTCGCATGCTTGACCCGCGCCTTCTTATAAGAATTCTCATCGATCAAATCGATATTCAAGTCCTTAAGATTGGTCACCCCATGCTTTTCAGCGACATCTTTGATGAAGATAAAGAGCAGGCGCCCCGTCGCTTCCGCATCGTAGTTGGCCATGTGGTGGTGCTCCAAGCCTACCCCAAAGCGCTTGGTCAATGGCCCCAAGCCATGCCGTTTAAAATCCGGATAGAGATTACGGGCAAATTCCAGGGTATCGATGACCGGTTGAGTGATCTTAGGAAGGCCATGGCGCTCATAGTTGGCATTCATGAAGCCCACGTCAAAGGTAGCATTGTGGGCGACAAGAACCGTTCCCTCACAGAAGGCCTGAAATTCCTTCAAAACCTGCACCAATGGCTTGGCACCCCGGACATGCTCGTTGGTGATCCCTGTCAATTGGGTCGTAAAGGCGGACAAAGGATGGCCCTGGATCGATAAACTCATCAAACTCCTCAATGACATTGCCCTTGTACATCTTAGAAGCAGCGACCTGGATCAAGTCATTGTAAATGGCTGATAGTCCCGTCGTTTCCACGTCAAAGACCACATAGGTCGCTTCATTGAGGTCCAGATCCACCTCGTTATAGGTGATCGGCACCTTGTCCTCTACGATATTGGCTTCCATCCCATAGATCAGCTGGATCCCAGCTTTCTTGGCTGCTTTAAAGCCATGTGGGAAACTCTGCACATTGCCATGGTCGGTGATGGCCACCGCCTTATGGCCCCACTCAGCTGCCTTGGCGATCAGCTCTTCGACTTCCGGCAGGGCATCCATAGTCGACATATTGGTATGGGCGTGGAATTCCACCCGGCGCTCACCCTCTGGCATCAGGTCCTTGCGGGCATAATGCACGACTTCCTGGATGTCTTGGACATTCATGGTCAAGTCGCGCGTGAAATTGTTCATTTCGATATTTCCCCGCACCCGGAGCCAGCTGTTCTTCTTGATCATGTCAAACTTCTGGGCTTCTTCCTCATTTTTGACCCATTTCTGAAGGGAAAAACTCGAGGTATAGTCGGTCATCTTAAAGCTGATCAAGACCCGACCGGTCCGCGTCACCTTGTGCTCCACGTCAAAGACCACACCCTCAAAGACAATCCGGTTTTCTTCTGTTGTGATCTCGATCATCGGAGTGATCTCGGCCTTGTCTAGCTTAGGTTTAGCTGCCGCCTTCTTAGATTTGAAATCAAAGGCTGGCTTTTCTTCAACCGCTGGTGGCGGAGCCATCTGGGCCAAGGATTCCATAGCCCGCAAGGTCTCTTCATTGGCCGCTTGGAAGATCTTTTCATTTTCCTGCTCAAAGCGCGCCACTTCTTGCTCTGTCAACTCTTCATCAGACTCCACTCGACAGGGTGAAATGCGGAAAACCAAAGGCTTCCAACTGCTTGGCAAGATTTGGTAAATGATTCTTACGAAAATGCTCCGTATCGACCGAAGACGGCCCTGAGATGACCAATTCCTGCCCTTCCGCGCGCACCTGCAAGTCTTGGTAAAGTCCCCTTAAAGCCTTGACTAGCGCAAGGGCCATCCTCAAAAGACCTCACGATAGTAGGCCTGCAATAAATCAGCAGAAAAAAATCCGGATTGGCTACTTGGATGGTAAAGGTCGCTTGGTTTCCTGTCTTTGAAAATTCGTCCTTCAAGCGCTGGCGCAATTCCTTAAACAAAGTAATTGGCAAGACTTCCGCAAAAGGCAAAGCGGAACTCCCAAACCCGGCTGACCTTGTGCACCACGACTTCTTGAATCTCCGCATGCAAAAAGGCACTGGAAGATCGCATCTCCAGCGGCATATCTAGCTGATCCATTAAAATTTCAAAGGTGTTGGACATTGTTTCTCCCTTGATCTTGATTCTTTTGCTCGCTTTTGAGTGGCCCAACTCTAAGCAAAAACAGACCATTCAAAAACATTCGTAACCCTTATTTTATCACAATTTAAGGATTAATTCGAGGGAGAAGTGAAGACAAAAAAATCACCGATAGGACGGTGATTCCTCAATGATTGGTCAACAGCAGGCAATCCTGATCATTCCCCACTTGTTGCCTCTGTTTCTGAGCTGGAACTCGGTGTCCGAAGCAGGTCCTTCATCTGTGACTGGACCGCTTCTCGTGAGCTTTATTCTTGCTTTTGGATATTCTCCATAGCAGGTTGCAACTTCTGCCGGATTTCCACTTTTTCCTCTTGCTCTTTTTGCGCTTGGAGGGTCGGACGGTACATGGCAAAGAAAGCCCCGATGAACACTAAAAAAGAGAACCAGGTGGTTCTCTCTATGTTGTAACTTTTCATCGACCTACTAAAGTTGATAAAGAGCCGATAGTTTTTCAGTATATCCTGTAAACTCATTGATTTACCGAATAGTATTTTATGAGTTCTAGTTTCTATACTTTTGATCCTTCTGCGACTAAATCGTATGGGAAGTAAGGAACCCCTTCTAGCTGTTTATAATCCAATCCCTTAATTTTACAAATAGCACCTGATTCAAAGGACCAGTATCCTACATGATTTTTTATATTCTGCTTATGTAAATCATACCACCCTGCATCTCTGCTCCCTTGATACCATTTCTTATTTAAATATTCTTTGAGCAGGTTTAGAGCTTTGTTCAGAATTTTTCCTCTTCAATTATTTTTCCGAGTAAAAACCATAGGGCCTTGGGAAATTATAGTTTATTCGAATCTTCCAATTAGGATGACGATATTGAATCAAATAGTCAATTAAATAATCTTCCGGATCATCATTTCTAATCAAATCCACTAGCTGGTCGAAAACCTCATCTTCAATTTCTAACAAAATACCAATAGATAATGCCCATAACATTTGTTCATAGCCCCACTCCTTATGCCATATTGGAATTAAAGAAGTCACAAATGAGATATATTCCTCTTTAAAAATCTGACAAAAGGGGCTCCAATAGAATAAGTAGATAGCAAAAATATCTTTCTGATAAGACAAGATGGTAGCTAAAGTTGAATTATATACTTCTATTGTTGGTTTTTTTATAGTTTTTCAATTCCATTATCTAAATCAATTTGAAGTTTTATTAATTTCTCTTGAAAATATAACAGTGCCTCTTTATTGGACTTCAGTCCTTCTTTATAATTCTCCTCTGTATTTAATACATCACGTAAATCCATTTTATATCTCCTTAATTAAGGCCAAGCAGTCCCTGGCTTCACTTTAACGATCCTACCTGTAGAATCTGTAATTTCTTCAGCATAATAAGTTGAAACATTTCCACTCGTATCAACCTTACTGATGACAAACTCTACATCTCCATCATCCAACGCCTCTTTCAATTTGAATTTCTCAGCTCCATCTAGTGCATTAATTCTATCTCGAACCCACTGCTCTGACATCTGGGGACCTGATTTCGTATGTTGATTAATTTCTGAACTCCCCCACTTAGTTTCGTTAATAACATAAGATGGTGGTGGTGTTTGGTTTCTGTAGATTCCATCAATCCCCTTAACAATGGGATCATCAATCCCACCTGGTGCTGGTCTCCCAATACTCTCAAGTGTGTATGTGTTTCCGTTAGCACCTACATTTTCTCTCACTATCCGCATGTTATCATCAGCCAGTATTTCTCCAGCATTTGATTTTTGAAGAGTACTAGCCACTTCTGGGTCGAAATCTTTGATTCTAGGGTTCAGTTGTTCGAAGTGTTGTGTTACTTTTTGGATTAGGAACACCTCCCCCTTGAAGAACACCATCTACATAAACTTTTTCAACACCAAGGCTATCTTTATATTTCCAAACTTGAGTCCCGTCCGACATATGCTCAATTGTAAATTCATGATTAGGTTTATTCAACCACTCCCGCGGGTGAGAAGCACCGTCTGGTTTATTAGCCTGAACAAAATCAGTAACGGTCCGATAATGTTCCGCTTTCATTTGATCCCATGTAGTATAATGTTCAACATCTTCTACATGAACTTCTTTTTGTTTGCTTCCTTTCTTCATTTCAGATTTTGTTGGGCTTATTTCAGCTTCATGTACTTTTAGTACATCACCTGCTTCAGGAACATCCAAATCAACCTTCGGCTTAGCTGTTCCAATATGATCAACAGCTTCACCTTTTATAGTAGATAAATCTTTCGGTTTTGTCAACACATCAATATCTGGTTTCTTGGATTTGGAACTGCAGTTGCTGCTCCAGCTACTGCTTCAACTGGTTTAATTTTTGATGTTTCCACATCCACATGAGGTTTAGGAGTCGATGACAAATCTGCTTTAACAGTTGGTTCTATTTTCAGATCTAATTTAGAATTTTTCTTCTGATGAACAACTGTTGGATCAATTTTAAGCTTCTTAGAATTCAATCCCGAGCTATCAACTTCAATATGCTGTTTCGTAGAATTTGTTGGTATGTCAGGTACGTCAGGAGCATTCGTCTTACCAAATTTCCCGTTTAAGAGGCCTCCAGCTTTCTTTGCAGCGAAACCTTGTGCTTGTCCCATCACCAAATTTCCGATAGCTGCTTTGGGATCTTTATCAGTAGCAAATGCATAAACCACTTTAGATGCATCATTTACATCATCTGCATGCGAGGCAAGTTTTAATAGAGTAGATCCAGCTTTCCCAGCTTTTCTCAATTTTGTTAAATAGGATCCAGCACCTGCTGACAAAACGACTGATGCTGCATCAATTCCGGCCCATACTCTCTCTTCAGTAGACAGCCGATCTCCTGTGATCATTGTATGACCTGTTACCGCTGAGTAGCCACTATCTATAGTAAGATAGGCCGTCGAGGCATAAGTAAGAGCCAAAGAGCTTCCACCAGTAAAAGGAGAGAGCACAACTCCTCCTACAGCTCCTACCCAGGCAAGTATCTTGATACCTGTATCAACTTTTTGCAGAGTTTCTCTATGCTCCTCATAATAACGACTTGCTTTTAGTTTTTGGTAGTCCGGAATTTCTTTCGGATACATTAACTCAAGAACTTCCTCTGCACTCTTTCCTTTAATTTGCTTGAGTTGCTCATCTGTCATTTTATCCTTATGCTTCAGAGATTCTTTTACAGCTTCTAGACGTTTACTATAGACATCTTTTGCAGCCTTAATGGGAGAGGCTTTCCCATCAAGGATTTCTGATAAATTATATGGAACTTCTTTCTTATAATCATGGTACGTAGTAGGAGAGTACGCATTTACATAAACAGGCCTGTAATCATGTTCAGTCCTTGTTAAATTCTTTGTTTTTATATTTTTGAGTCTGATCCATTTATTTTTGTTCAAACCTTCAAGTACTTTATCAATACCAAGTGTAAACTTACTATCAATATTCTGCATAATGTTTTGATGAATTTTTCTGAGCACTTTTTTAGTATCTTAGAGACCCGGGTCGTAGCTTTATCAAACTCATCACTATTTTTTTAGTAACATTTAACGCCGCCTCCCCAGTTTGTACATAAAGATCTGCCACGCCCTCACTGGTAACAGTTTTAGCAACTTCCTCGATATCGTTGATGAGCTGACTCATTGATTTGCTAGATCCACCACTAGGATAGCCACCACTGACATAATTGCTATATGCGTTAACACTGCTAGTAGATCCTCCACCACTAGATTGTAAATTCGAACCAGCTTCAGAAAAGTCGCTTTTTATTTGAGTAATACTTGCTCATCTAATTCCCCTTTTCGCTTCCTTCTTTTTCCTGCTCTTTAATATTTTCTTGAATTTGTTGAACGGCTTCTTTCGGATTGCTATATATATAATCCCTATCTTCTGAAGAGGTATCTGGTGATTCTAACAGTAAGCCAGCTACATAAGTAGCCATAACCTTATCTACATCAACCATTCCATCATAGGTATTCTGAGCATGTTGCCACAACACTTCTGCTAATGTTCCAAACTCCTGTGCCTTTAAAACATAGTTTGCAAAACCATTATTTGCTGAGCGGTTTGCGACTAAATCATGAAACGCCCCTTGAGAAGATAACGATGAGATAGTTGAGCTAATATGACTCAATTTTGCAGTAATTTGACTTGAGTACTCCACTATTGTCATACAGTGATAAATTAATTGTTCCTGATCAGACAAGACTAACTTAATATCTACTCCCATAATTCTCCCTTCACTTTTAATTTCTGAATCAATTGTTTCTTAAACTGCTCACCACTAATAGATCTGCGAGTCTGGTTCTCCATATCATATTCATATAAATATTGGTCACTCCTGTAGTACAGTCTGTCTTGAACATTATGTGACGAATCATTAATTTGAATACGAAGTGCATCATCATTTGGATGATGAAGAACTAGTTTTAAATAAGCTTCTGCTTCCCATTCTGAATGCAGATAATCTTTTTTATTAGCGTCTACATTTTGTAGGATCGGATAAAGTGATATTAAAGAGGCTAAGAATATAGCTGTACCCACGCGATCAATTAAAAACTCATTTTCATCATTTTGAATGATAATAATTGCCATCCTATCATACTCATCTACATTAGGAGAATAATAAAACAATTGATTGACATTGCAATGATAATTAGCTTGTGCATACTCATCTAGATAAGCACCGTATTGTATGCATTCTTCCGTAGGTGTACCATCTACAATCAACTCCATATTCGATAGGTCTTCAAAACCCTTTTCTACTATTCTCAATAAAGCTTCTTTTCTAGTTTCACCTTCTTTGGCAGGCAAAGGAAGAAAAAGCAATATCATTTGAATGATCATTAAACATATGTAGCGCATATAAAGCTTCTAACGTAAACATCATGCTCCGTCAATCTCCTTTATTACTGTTGATGAAGGAATTGAAGAGAGAAGCCCCTCAAGACCGTAAATTGTTGTTTTAAAATCTTGGATATTGTTAAAAAAATCAGTACGGTAAGTTTCAAGAAATGTTCGCAATTCTACGTACTGGTCTTTTGCTTTTCCCTTCCACTCTTTTTCAAGTCCTTTTAATGAAGTAATCTCAGCATCTATCGAATTAAATAGGTTAGCAATCTCTATCAATTCATTTTCAATTGCTGCTATATTACTATCATCATACTCAACAGTAGAACTTTCATAGGTAGTGTCTATAGAGTTAATATTGGTATCCATCTTTTCTTCCTTTCATCACCAAATCCGTTCCCAAAAAGGTTTTTCCCTTATTATATTTTTGATTTATTACTACTGATTGAACTATCTAATGCAGCGATTTTTAGCAGTCAAAGTACTATACAAATTTTTTTATATGAGGTATTTGCATCTCTCACAAAATCCGTGAATTCTTTGATCTTATCTTTATCATTTTGTAGTTTTGTTTTCATAGTTGAAAGATAATGATATCCTTCATTTCCATCAATCTTTTTAATTGCATCCTTACATTCATCAATATATTTCGTAAAAGTGTTTTTAGTGAAATATCCTGATCTAGCCCATGGTTACTAATCGCATTTTTTTACTCTTATATTTTTTTCTTTCCGCTATATCACTATCAATTTGTGCTTTCAAACTTGCGTCACTCATTACTTACTCCTTCACTTTCAACCAATTTTGCTGTTTTTGCTTTTTCTGCAATATCATGTGCTTTATTAATATCTAAGGATGATTTATCAGAGGTTGAATTTGACTCAATACTTTCTTTAATTTCTTGACCAGTTTTAAATTCTTCTTCATCTATAACTGAAGAAGGTGTTGTCGATTTCTCCTTAGGTTCCTCTACGCTCTCATCTGTTACAGATTCTACATCCCTATTATTACTTATAACCTCTGAACCTATATCTGTTTTTGGGACGGGCCTATAAAACATGAAGAAGCCTACAATGACTGTTAAAAGAGCAACAGCAGATATTATAATCCCCTTCTGCATATCTTCCACAGGTATTTCAACACCCTTAATAGATAATTCCTTCCACTCCGGATGTTCTTCCTCAGCTTCTTTCTTTGCTTTAAAAGCAGGCGTAATCAACACCTGGTTCATTAAAGTAAGTGCTCCAAGCGTCATCAGTAAAAAAGGAATATGGCGTGATTTACTGATAATAACTAGGATCCCCCCTAAAATAGAAATCAAGGCAATAATGATATTAATTGTAGTCCAAATTTGCAGTTGTTTTTTTATTTGTAAATAAATTTCTTTTGACATTTCTTTTTCCTCATTTCGTAATCTTCAACTTCGTCTGAGAAGCTGGATAGTATAGATATACTTGATCTACTGGTAGAATTAACTCACGATCAATACTTGTCCGATTATAGATAGTCTGACCCGATAGATTCAAAGGCATCAAAGCTGAATCTATTTGGGACTTCAAATACTTGGCTGTACCATTAAGCTGAAATAATGTTCTTTTGTATACTAACTCCAAAATGCAAACCTACATTTAAGTACTCCTTTCATTAACAGAGCAGTATTATTTGTCTCTGCTCCTCATTCAGCTACAAACCAATCTATCTCATGATAAAAGATACATTGTTCAAATTCACTACCATTTTGTCATGCACACTTCATTTGTTAAATATACTTTAGAAGCGAAATTCCACACGAGATAGCTATTCATGACATATCCTTCAGAAATGACAATAGATCAATTAAGTACTACTATTATACCGAAAATTAGTTTGATGGTCAAAATAATCACTAAATGGAGAGAGCTTAGAGATTTAAAAAGAGAGAAATCGTCGTTCTCTCTTAGTGTTAGTTTTTTACAATTTCCTATTGATTATGAAAAGGCGCTTTTCATCACCTCTAATTACTCTGGCAATTCCACCTTCAAACTCATATCTGTATCCTGCAATGCCTTCTGAACAGCGACTAGGAAAGCTAGCCCATTATCAGATGGAGAATATTGGAAAGTGATATGAATGACCTTTTTGTCAAAATTATCTCCATATCGTTCCAAATACTGTTTGCTTTCCAAAAAATAGATATAGTTGTTGAGTTTTTCTTGGAGCATCTCCAGGTGAACTCCTTCTATTTCCTCCTGCCAGTTAAGAGGATCTACAAGAAGAAGTTCTAAATGATTGTCTACCGTTCCAATTGCATCAAGTTCTGTTGGTTTCAACTCCAAAGAGAAAGCTTGTTTTACCAATGTACGAAATTCATCTACAGAGAATAATCGCTTACTGTGCTCAGGGTTTTTTTAAAATTACAGATGGATTATTTTCAATGAAGAGCTTAGTAGATTCATCTCTTGTATATTGATTTTTAGATTTCCAGAAACCATAATGAGCATAATTCATCAACTCTTGACCTGTATGCTCACCTGCCAAATAACTGTCCACTGCTTCTTTCGGAATTTCTTTAACAACTTCTGGCATGGTAATATTAAACGTTGGATAGCGCAAGAAATATTTATCTCCATCTTGACAAATTTCTAACACATCCTTCTCACTTACGTGAATTGTTTCCATTCTTATCTCCTTTATCGTTTTCCCAAATTTCAATTAGGTCTAACTTATCTATTGGAACTTTATCAATAACTGCCTCAGGAACTCCTCCTGGATATGTTTTCCCTCCTGGACGCCACTGTGGGTTTACGCGTGAACCTTCTTCATTTCCGTCGGGAATTCTATAATTATGAACTTCTTGTGGCACTACCATTTTAGGAGAATCTCCTAGGCTACCAGGGTCTAATCCTAACAAAGCTTCTAACTTTCTAGCATCACCATTAGCTTCTTTGATCATAGCATCCGCTACATGTCTAGGAAAAACAAATGCTCCATCATCTCTGCCAAACTGATTGTATCTTATAATATTTTCATTATCCTTGACAAAGGCCGCTACTCCATCATCAAACAGTCGTTTATGTTGTTCTAAATACTCTTTTGAAAGATAAACTTCTGGATTAGGTCGTAAGATTCCATTTTCCGGATCTGGTTTAATAGCAGTGATAGATTTTATTTGAGCGCTACTCAAATCCGCCTTCGGAAATTCGCTTAATTTGGTCTGCCATTCAGGTGAGAACTGGGAACTACCATTGATTACATCAATTCTGGTTCCTTTTGGAATTTCAGTCCCTCCAGCAAATTTTCCTTTACCTGCACCAACAACTTCTCCACCATATTTCGATAAATTGTCAAGAATTTCTTGGCGTTCCTTCGATATACCATTTTTGGCAGTCGTATAATCTTGAATTCGAATATTTCCTTCCTCATCAACTCCAATAGCTTTCAATCGAATCTTTTGATCTTTACCATCCACGCTATGTGTTTTAACTGTAATATTCGTTTCAACATCGTTAAAGTTTAATTTAAATTCTTCAATTCTATTACCTGAAAAGGCCTCATAGGTAGAAAAAAATTTTTGTTTGGATATGTTATGTTTTTTTGAGCCACTCAGACATGGACAATGGTTCGCTGCCGCTCTTTAACTTTCTATCAACATAATTTTTGATATTCCAATTCAGTATTTTTGGTGTTTAATAGATTTATTTGGTTTTTGTTTGTTCAACGGGATATCATTAACTGTCGGAGAATTCACAGTTGGTATGTTGAGTTTTCCAAACCATTTTAAAATACTACCACCTTTCATTAACGAAAATTTACCTATTTCTGTTGCTGCATCCTCTTCACTCTTTGTTTGCATATCATAAAAAAGATGTGCTGTATCAACAGCATCTCCAGAGTATTCTGATGCTTCAGTAACTGTCTTTAATTTTGCACTATTTCTAATTTTTAGCTAAAGGAGCCAAGAATTTACTTGTACCAAAAGTTACTAATGTCGCAGCAGTATCAGCAATTGCCCACGCACGTTCTTCAGTTGTCAGTTGTGTCCCCGAAATCAATGAATTGCCTGTTAGCCCTGAATAAGCTGTACTTGTTGCTAAATATGTAGCTGCTACTGTCCCAGCAACTGCTAAAGATGTCCCTCCACTAGGTATCGTAAGAGCTACTGCTCCGGCGACCATTGCCACACTAGTAACGACTGTTTCAATAGGCCCTAGGACTTTTTTGTTTTTCTCATGAAAATTATCAACCTTTAATCGTTGATAATCGTCAATTTTTGTCGGGAAAAATAATTCTACTAGCTCTTTCTCACTTTTTTCCTCAATATTCTTAATTTCTTCATCGGTAAAACCATCTTTATTTTTAATTCGTTCTTTCACAACAGCAAGGTGTCTATCGTAGACATCCTTTGTCGCCTGAATGGGGCTTTTCTCTGGATCTAGAAGATCGGATAGGGTATACTTAACAGGCAATGAGGCGGAAATTGTTCGATCCGACCCCCTACCATAATTTCCCTTTTGCATATAATTCAGTTTTTGAGTAGAGTATTGCTTTTTTTGACCATTTACATTATTTAAAGACTCAAAAGCTTCATCTAACCCTTTTTGTAAACTTACTATCAATCGTCTCCATAATATCAGCATGTGTTTTCAAAGCATACTGAAGCATATCAGAACTACGATTGAACGCTTTCTTAAAAACATCGTAAGGCTTTTCTGCCTCACATGTGTTATTAGAATACATATGATAAAGCATTTCATTCTTCAGATCCGTTTTGACGTTTTCAATACAAATCAGAAATTCACTCATTTCAATATCATACTCTGGAATCGAAATAGGTAGCGAAAAATGATCTTGTTGAGAAAAATACTCTGTCATTCCTCTTCACCTCCTTCCATAGGTGCGTTCTCCCTTTAATTTGTTTGATGAATTCGGCTATAGTCTCTTCAGGATGATCTCGAATTGTTTGTTTATCTTCCTCACTAGTTTCTGGATCATTTAACATCATATTCGCTATATAAATTGCCCAGAATACGATCTGCATCTACCATCTCCTTATATGTATTTTTGAATATGCTGAGTAAAAAAACTTCTGACAAGTTTAAAAATTCTCTTGCCTTCATTGAAAATAGTTCCAATCCGCCATTGCTTGAACTAGTTACAATCAACTCACAAAAAGAACCCTTAGATGATAGATTAGAATTTTATCTATAACATTTTTTTAATCTTATTTACTACTTGTCCTAATAAATCAGTAACTTTAATTGATTGAAGAATCATATTTTTCTAAGTCAGAAGTTTCAACTTTTATTGTTTCTGCTGCCATACTATACCTTCACTCTCATTTTTCTTACAATTGAGTGTCGAATCTTCTCTCCATCTATCGAACGTAGAAGTTGCTTACTCATATCATATTCGTATAAACTATTATGGTTTAAAAAAATAAATATTATCTTGGGTTACACGATCAAACTCTTCAACGATTATTCGTAATGCTTCAGCATTTTTTTGTGATAAGAAAATAAATGAAACAAAGATTCCTTTTTCATAGTTTGAGTGTAGATAATCCTTAACCCTGTCATCTATATGATGCAAAACCAAATGGTCTCTCATAACTATACCCAGAATTAAGACACTCGGAAGACGTTCAATTAAATATAGGCCCTCCTCATCTCGACTCAAAACCACTGTCATTCTTTTTAAAATCATCAACTGCTGGGGCACAAAAAAATATTCTTGATCTATCTGATAATGATAAGTCGATATTTGATACTCTTTTTAAATAATAACCATATTCCATACATTTTTTTCGGTAGGCTTCCCATCTATAATCAAGCTCATAGATTTTAAATCTTCATAACCTTTCTCTATGGTACGCTGTAAAGCTGTTTTTCTATTTTCCCCATCTAATATTGGTAAAGGTATAAAAGCTAAATCGTCTGATGAATCATTGAATAGTTGCAACATATATATAGCTTCCAAAGTAAACTTCATGCTCCATCAATCTCCTTTATAACATGTGATTCAGAAATAGAATTAAGGAGTGACTGTAGATTGGATACCGCAGATTGTAAAGTTTGGACACTTTTTTTAAAATCTGACTTATATCTCCTCATAAACACTTTTAGTTCTAGATACTGCTCTTTACTTTCTCCTTCCCATTTATAATCATTGTATTCAATATGATTAATTTCCAATGATACATCACCAAGTAGGCATATGATTTCATCCAAATCATCAAGAATGGTTTGAAGTTGACTATCGTCATATCGTATAGTTTCAACAGTATAACTACCTTCCTTTGAATTGATATCTGCATTCATATGATTTCCTCCTGATCAATAATACTACTACAACTAGTATTGCTTATGCCAAGGTTTCCCCTTGTTATATTCTAATTTTTTTATTAGAAATCTGTGTATTAGTAATACTGATATTTGTTTCTAATGTGGTGTATAGCTCAATAAATTTATTATTTGAATCTTTTGCGTAATCTCTATACTCTTTTAATGTATTCAGATCTTCTTCTAACTTAGTTCTAAAATTCGATAAATAATGATATCCTGAGTCACTATCTATATTAGTAATAGTTTTTTTCACAATGAGATATATAAGTATCCAAATTTTGTAAACTTTTTGTTGTGCTAAGACCATTAAAATATATGCTATCTCTAACTTTCTCATACCTTGCTTTTTTTAGCTTCGAGATTATTAATTTCATTGATTAATTCTGCATCAGTCATTTTTAGAAACCTCTTTCTCATTTTTTTCGAAAAAGGAGGATGAAGTTTTAATTGAACCCAAAACAAGCTCTATATCACCAATCCTTGGAACATAAACTTCGCTCTTACTCTTCTTCTCTATTTTTGTCATCCAACCGGTAATGAATATAGCATTGAGGTCGGTAGGTTACTATCCGAAGGATTATCTCTAATCATTCGTAAATTTTGATCAAATCATTAGTTTTTCTAGGTGGTAAGCGAACTGTAAAAGTACATATCACAAAAATTAACTTTATAAAAAAATAATAATATTTTTTTATAAAATAGAATAACTATACTTTTTATTCTCTTTGTTGTATGATTTATTGATTTTTGGATCTTGTATTTCAAAGTCTCTTTTTCCACCCAATAAGGTCTAATAAAAAAACAACTACTAAACATGGTACTTTCAAAAATTTTGCTATCGAGAACCAGAATAGTATATTACAAAAAGATAAACTAGCTGTAGGTATTACTATAATAAGTAAAATATTAAGTTATAATAACCTTGCTTATAGATAGCCTATGCAATTGGAAAAAAATAATTACATCTGTCATTAATTGATTTCTGTTTTATTTCGTAATCTTCAACTTCGTTTGAGACGCTTGGTAGTGTAAGTATACTTGATCTTCTGGTAGAGCTTCCTCACGCCCAATGCTTGTTCGAGTAAAGATAGTCTGATCCGACATCTTCATGGCAATCAATGCTGTATCTAGTTGGGACTTCAAATATTTAGCAGTGTCATTATAAGCGGAAATAAAGTTCTTATGCATGCTGAATACAAAGTGTAACCCTACTTTAAGTCCTTCTTCCATTAATAGACCAATATCATTTGTTTCTACTCCGCTTTCAGATACAAATTGTCCCATATCGGTGATAAAAATATAATGTTCAAAGTCGCCACCATTTTGTCGTGCATAATGAACTTGTTCTTTTAATTGTTCAATAACAGATTTAAAATCAGATGTTGACGGAACATAGTTATTAACACTCGCAACGAATGTTTTATATTCATCCGTTGGATCTAATATTGTGACCTTATGACCTGAAACAGTTTCAACAACTGTTCGAATCATATGTTTCGTAACAAGTGACAATGAACTATCTTTATCAGAGAGCAACATCAAGTGTTTCAGTTTCTTCATTGGAAGCCCAATTGTTTCAACTTCTTCTAACTCAAGACCAACTGGTAATTGATGATCCTCGATCACTTTTCTAGTAGTTGGCATACTCATAAAGTTCTGAATTGTCAACTCATCTGGCACCATTGGGATACCTGCTGGTGTTTGGCCTGTCCACATCTCTTTGAGGCTTTGGACTTGGTCGCGGAGGTTGTTGATGATTTGGATATCATTGTCTCCTGCGACTGGTAGGGCGAACTGGACGACATCGACTTCGTCACGTTTCATGAGTGCCCGTCCCTTGATATCTTCCATCGTAGCTGCTAGTGGGGTTGCTCCCACGATACCGCGGACTTCAGAGATATCATTTTGTGGCAAGGTCAGCTGGTGCTTGAAGTTTGAATAGAGCTGAGCCCGTAGGTTGTTCTGACGGCTAGCTGTGATGATCAGGTGCACACCGATGCTAAGACCTTCACGGGAGATCCGCATGAAGAGCTTGAAGAGGTCTGTCTCATAGGGCTCGTCCTTCATGGACTCATAGCTATCCATGAGGATGACCATGGTTGGCTCTTGCTTGCCGGTCACTTCACGGTAGAGGGCGATAGTGCCGACTCCATGCTCCGAGAGGAGCTTCTTGCGACGATCTAACTCGCGGTTGATGATCCGGATGAATTTCTGGATTTTCTCCGTCTGATCCAGCAAGAGGCTATCAGCCACATGTGGCAATTGCGTCAAAGGTGCCAGACCATTGGTTCCGAAATCCAGCAGGTACATGGTCAGATTTTCTGGGCTCTGCTTGCGGGCCAAATCCATTGCGGCTGTCTGTAGGAAAGTGGTCTTTCCTGTACCTGGACTTCCGTAAAGGAGGATATTCCCATCTTTTGACAGATCGATGGCGACAGCTTCTTGCTTTTGCGCTTGCGGGATATCGGCGACCCCGATCAGGACGCTTGGGAGCTGTCCGTTTTTGCCAAAGCCTCGATCGGCACGACCTTGTCCAACTCATCCCAGCGTAATCCGCTCTTTGAGGGGTGGCAACCATGGTTGGGCCACGGCTGTGATGCCTTCTTGTTGGTGCAAGTGATTGATTTCTTTCACGATGACGTCCAGCTCTGTTGGCACTTCCTTGATTTCTTCTGCCATATCCAGACCGGAGAGGTCTTGGTTGAGGACTTCGTATTGGCCCAGTTCATTGATCAAGTAGATGGTATGGTCTTCGATCCCCTAGCTGGTCCTTCTCAGGCTGGTAGTCTGCTCCTGACCAGGCGGTTTGGAAGAGTTCATAGACTTCGTTATTTCCGACTTGGAGATAAGCCCGACCGGTCTGGGTGATCTCAGCCGCATCTGCTGTCCGCAGCATCTCCATGGAGTCGCCACGGTCTGCTACCTTGAGGGCTAGCTTGAAGCGAGAGTTGGACCAAATCTGGTCATCCACGACCCCAGAAGGTTTCTGCGTCGCAAGGATCAAGTGCACCCCAAGGGAACGCCCGACACGCGCAATAGAGACCAACTCCTTGATGAAGTCTGGTTGGTTGACCTTGAGTTCGGCGAACTCATCACTGATCAAGAAGAGGTGAGGAAGCGGTTCGGTCGCTTCACCGAGTTTAAATTTCTTTTGGTATTGGTTGATATGGTTGACCCCATATTGGCCAAAGAGCCGCTCCCGACGATGGATCTCCGCATTGATAGAGGCTAGGGCCCGCATGGACTGGGCACCATCCAAGTTGGTAATGGTCCCAAGCAAGTGAGGCAGATCCTTGAAGAGGTTGGCCATTCCCCCACCCTTGTAGTCGATGAGGAGGAAAGCCACATCATGTGGGTGGAAGTTGACAGCAAGGCTCAGAATATAAGACTGAATGGTTTCAGACTTACCAGAACCAGTTGTCCCTGCGATCAAACCGTGTGGTCCATGGGCTTTTTCATGGAGATTGAGGTAGACCAAATCGTCCTTCCCGCGCAGACCGATCGGAACAGCCAAACTTTGGTAAGGGGCATGGCTCTCCCAACGGCTCAAGACCTTGAGGTCATTGAAAGTTTCCGCCTGGTACATTTCAAGGAAGGTTACCGAGTCCGGAATCGAGCTCTTGAGCTGTTGGATATGCTTAAGTGGAGCAAGACCACGCGAGATAGCTTCCTTATCATAGCCTTCAGGGAAGTGATCCAATTGGAAGTCAAGCTCACGAAGAACCCCTTCTTGCAAGAGCAATTGCCCTTGGTTACGGTCCTTGATGGAAATAACGGTTTGGATATTTTCAGAAAGAGATGAGAGCACGTCTGCCACGTAGATGATGGAGCATCCAAGCTCTGTCGGATCCTCACGGAAGAACTCCATGATGACATGGTCCAAAATCAAGGTTTCATCGGTGATGAGCACCACATAGTGAGGATGGAAGATCTTGGTATCATTGGCTTTTTCTTCCTCTTTTTGCGCCTTGCGGAGCTTGAGGATCTGATTGAGACTGTTCAAGACCTGATCGCGTGTCCGCTGATTGTAGACAAAGCTACGGACATTCATGTCTTGCAGGGTCGCATGAGGCAACCAGCGCATCCAATCCCAGCTTTCTTTTTCCTCCTCTGGAATGATCGGAATAATGGTCAGATCATGGTAAGAGTGAAAGACAGCTAATTGAGCAACGAGGAGTTGCAACTGCTCTAGCACGATAGGACGAGGGCCGACATACCCTACAGGTCCACGATTGAGGCTGGCTACAATCGGAAGATTATCGATCTTTTGATGAGCTTGGAAAAGAGCATAGCCTTCTTCTTCCAAGGCATCTTTCTTCCCACTGCGCTCTTCCTGACCATATTTGAGCTCATAGCTGGTTGGAACCTTGCCCAAGCCCAAACGATAGGCCAAAAAGTCAAAATGAAGCGGTGTTTTTTCGTAGATCCGCGAGTCATAGCGTTTGACCATCTTGGTCAAATCTTCGATCGCTGGGAAATGGTAAAACATGCCTTCTCGCTGCTTCCGAGATAGCTGTTCCAAGTCCTTGGCCTTGTCCTTGAGATAGAGATGGTAGAGCTCCACGCGCTCTTTCTTGTCTTCTTTGTATTTCTTACGATTCTTGAAGAATCCTTGAACAGAAAAGATCACACTAACCACAGACATGGATACCGTCGCGATGATATAGAGTCCCCGCGGTTGGAAAATGGTGATCAAGAGGGTCACCCCAACCATGATGAGGGGTGGCATGATCAACTTCAAGAGTTCATCTGATGGCTTTTGAGGCTCCGCTCCCGGAGGATTGATCAAGATCTTGTCTTCCGAACTCCGGTAGATGATCCGCGGAGACCGGTGGTACTCTGGATAGTCCTTGTAGAAGTCATAGCGTGAATGCAAGCGTGGCACCAGATAAGGACTCACTTCGACAGCCCCTTCCACGCCAAATTCTTCTGGATAGAGCTTAAAGGTCACATCTCCAATGGCCAGTTCATCCCCAAAGGCCAGTGGAAAGTCGCTTCACTGACGAGTTTGTGGTTATGGTAGAGTTTTCCGGATAAGAGCTGGCAAGTCCAGGTCTGCTCTTTTTTCACAAGGAGAAAGCGTACTGGATAGTGCAAGCGCACATCCGCACCCTTTTCATCTGCTACAAGGATCTCTTCCTTGTCTAGCAGTTCATAGGTATGGACTTCTCCTGTCGCCAAGTAGCAGACTACATCCCCAAGGATCGTACTATTTTCAAGCACACCCTTGTCTTCACCATACTGGTAGAAGATTTCTCCTTGACTCCATTGAAAATGAAGGGGATTTTCTTGCGAAGCCAGGGTCAACTGAGCTGTTTCTTGATTCGATACGGTCGCTGTTTTTCCCTCTTCTAGCGCTAGCTCATAGCGAAAACCTTTTTTATAGAGTATGATACGTTTTTTCATAGACTACTCCTTGTGGTCGCTAGACTCAGTCGAGCTTGCAGTTGTAGAAGACGAACTTTCTGTTGAGGAGCCTTCTGTAGATGAAGCTGTTGTTGAGCTGCTAGTGGAAGATTTGGTTTCATCTGTCTCTGCTTCCAAGAGTTTAGAGCGGGCATCCCAGTATTTCTTGTATTCGCCCTCTAGCTCAGAGAGTTTCTTCTCGCGCTGTTCACCAGAGAGTTTTTCGCTATCACGTGTCGCCTTGATTTCTTTACGAAGGGCATAGATGATCAAGTCTGAATCGTCGATCCGCTTTGGCTGTATCCAGCGCTTGGGTAAAAGTCATGACGACCGATATAGATCCAGTAGTGGAGATAGAGGCTGTCTGACTTGAGCGTAACATTGTTGAGGATGACCTTCTTTTTGGTCCTCTGAGAAATTCAAGCCTTGCAAAGTAAGACGTCGCCAACTCATATTTCTGTGTCGTTGGAAGACTGCTTGGAGCTACTCCCTCCAACTCATCGATCACACCGGTGTAGTCTACCTTGAGATAGGCTGTATCCGCTTGAAGCAACTTTTCTTTAAAGGGTGCTTGGAAAAAGACCAAATAGATCAAAGGGCAAGAGTAAGAGGCCACTACAGCGGAAAGCCATACGGTTGCCAACTTAAAGATTCGGTGTTGACGGCTTGAAACCAAGGTCAAGGTCTTTTCTTCCTCTTCTTTGCGCTCTTTGTACGCTTTCTCTAAGAGAGCTTTCATCTCTTCTAAGCTAGCAGCATCACGGATTTCCACCAAGAAATCAGGCAGATCTTCTAATTCGAGTGTCCCTTGATAGAGCTCCATGAAATCCCAGTCCCCAAAAAGAGTGACCGCATAGCACTTGGCCTGACACAAGAATTCAACCTGATCCCACTTGCGTGGCACCATCATCCCCGGCACTCCGCGATAAGCGATCTTGACTTGCGCATCCTTGGTCACAAACAAATTGATAGGATGCAACATAAAGGTCACCGGAAGCTCCAATGCTGGCGCCAAATCCAAGACATTGATAGCTAGACGCAGACGGTCTGACACGGGTAATTCTTGGATTTCTTCAGCACTCAATCCTAGCGCATCTGTCTGATAGGTCAGATGAATCTGGTCTTGATCCGCTGTCATACTTTGCTCTAAAAACAAGGGATGATGGAGATCCAAAATCCATAAATTGCGTAAATCCTGGCTATCCACTTCTGAACGCTTGAGGTCCAACCGCCAGCTCGTTTCTTCTTTTTCAAAACGGAAGACTTGTTCTTCCAGTGTAAATTGTTCTTCTTTCACCTTACCACTCCTCAATCTCGATCAGATCACCACTCGTGATCGGATACTCCTGTACCACCTTGCCTTCATCCAGCAAGATGCCTTTATTTACCACGCGCAACTGATACTTGCTTCTAGGCTCCATGGCAGACCCAAAGATCTGATCCAATTCCCGAATCAAGCGTCGCACCTCCATCCGCGTTGGGATTCGGAGGTCATGGCTTGCACCATTCATACGGAAGGTGACATTGATATGTTGGTCCATTTAGGCCTCTTTTCTATAGATTCGATAGGAAATATAGCCAGCAATCCCAAAGAGAAGGGCACTCCAAGCCAGCATTTGCAAGGCTGGAATAAAATCCGACAAGCTAGCCGAATTGTCCTCCACATTGGACTCGAATTTAGATAATTTTTGATTTTCAGGCTGGAACAGGTCCGCTTCAGGCCCTGTTTTTTTCTTTCCCTTTATAGCAGAAAACAACTGGCCGTCTGAATCGGTCAATTGTTTCTCTTGCTTGCGTTTTTCATCTGCTAATTTTTTTCTGATCCTTCTCATTGAAAAGAGACTCAGTCGCATCCAATTGGCCCCCAAGTGTCTTTTCCTGCTCTGTCTCAAGACGTGAGTTGTTGACCTGCAGACGATTATCAATAAAATCATCTGCAGAAACAACAACTACTGGCAAGAGACTAAAGACAAAGAGAAGATACATCATTTTTTCATAAGCTTGATTCAATTTCCTTTGTTTGAGTAAACTTCTTTAGGAATGAAGATATTGGCAACCGCCAAAAAGTCCGAAGAAGACCAACAATCCGAAGAAGACGCCGATACCGGCTGTTTGTCCATCAAAGTAACCCGCAAACTGTCCTTCTAAAATAGAAAGGAGGTTGACATTTTTCACCAGTGCTGGAAGGCCTGACAAGGTCGCGGTCGTTCCGATCGCGCTTGATAGGTAGACATAGCTGATCAACATGAAGAAGGCCAGTCCCATTCCAATCACACGGAAGTGTTTCAAGAGAAGGTATTGTAGTTGTACCAAGACAAAGCTTGCTAGAACCGCTAAGAATACCCATGAAGGTACATATTCACGACCAACAGAGAGTTGAATACTTGAAATCATTCCGATCACCAGTCCAAGGATGAGAGAAAGTCCCACAAGGACACCGACAGACAAGAGATCTGATTCTTGCAAACGATCCAATTTGAAACGATCCTTAACCTTGCGAATGATTGGTTGAGTCGCAAAGAGATAAGCTGTAAAGAGGCTCAAGACTTCCAACATAAAGATCCAGATAAATGGACGGTAGACGTTGATGGTCGCTTTCACAGAAGAAGATTTCTCTGCAACTGGATTTGACAAGAAGTCGAGCAAGACTTCATTCGGTACTCCGTTTTCATAGGCATTGTTGAAGACTTTACGGAAGGCTTCGACGAAGTTCCCGTTTTCAGACAATTCCTTGTCGAATTCACCCATCAAGCTCTCTGCATTGCTAGACAATTTCTCTGTATTGCCTTGGGCTTTTTCCAATTCTTTGTTCAATTGGCTAAAGATTTCATTGGTAGAGTTAGCAGCTTCTACATTGCTACGAGATGAGCTCTTAACGCCTTCTGTCGAGCTCAATAATGACGTGTATTCAGAACCAAGAGCTGACAAATCTGCATCGGTCTTGGTTTGAGCCTGTGTCACTGTTTCTTGTGCTTTTGAGATCTCTTCTAAAGCGTTTTTGAAGATCTGCATACTGCTTCAATTGATCATTGATATTTTGGGTTAGATCTTTGTTAGTGTTTTCGATTGCTTGAAGATTTGCCTGCAATTGTGGTCCCAAGTCTTGCAACTGTTGAGTGTACCATCTAACTGGGCTTTCACACTCTTCGTTGCATCCCCAGATTCATCCGTTTCAATACTCTTACGGTAGTCCTTCATGTTACTTGAAACGGCAGCCTTCACGACATCGACCAAAGCATTTGTCAAATCCATATCTTCGATCGGATCATAGAGCGAATGACGATCTCCCTTTGTCATCTTTTGGATAGTAAGCATCGATCAATGCTCCCGCGCGTTGATAATCCAGGGCGATTTCACTAGCTTTCGATGCATAGTTAGCGACAGCTGTTTTCAAGTCTTCTGCAGATACAGTCACACTGGTTGAAGAAACTCCATTCACAAGGACTTCAACATCAATCGCGCTTGGCATAGCTCCTCCATCTTCAACAAGGTGAATTTGAATTTGTTTGCCATCTTTCAGTTCGACTTCCTGCTCACCACTGCCTGCATAAGTCTGTCCATCATAGGTCCAAGTATCAACCTTGACTCCTGCAGGTACTTGAATGCTAACTTTTTGTTTTTCCAGATTTAGCATTGAGAACATTCGCAACTGCCGTTAATTTAGCATCCACTTCAGCAGCCAATCGTTTCAAGTCATCTGCGTTCCCTTTTGCTTGCCCCTTCGTTCCAGCAAAAGCACTATCAAAATCAATCGCTGCGTTGAAATTCCCATACTTATTCAGATTAAGACTAGCAGGATCTAAAGACGGAAGTTTTTTTCAATTGCTTGACGAATGTCATCATCCGCTTTATCTCGAGCCTTGCTGATAGTTTCGATTTTTGGCTTTCCAAGCAAGGTACGAAGAGTGACTTTGTCTCCTTCATTTTAGACCATAGTAGTCAAAGGATCTTCGCTTTTACAGAAGACTCGATGTTCTTTTTCGTGCTCATCTAATTTGTCGCGTTCTGCCTTGATCCCTTTTTTTCGAGGTCTGCCACACGATCATTCACATCTTTTGTCAAGCCTGCATAGGTCTTGGTACCTGAAGCATCTCCTTCTGTTTCAGTTGGTTGACTCAATTGTTTGGTAATCGCTTCTTGGTTTTTGTTGTAGATTCTTATACAACTCTTGGGTCTTTTTCACTGACAACAGACTGGTTCATAGACATCAGCTGGTTCATGAACTCTTCATGGCTGATCTTGTCCTCAGAGCGTTGTTTGATCAATGTGTCGAAGTTTTGACCGTACTGATCCTGAGATTGGGTCAATTGATCAAAAAGCCTGTGTATAAGACTCAAGGACTGTCTTCAAAGGCATTGTTCGACTCGACAGAAGACGTAGACAAGCTATAGAGACTTGGAAAGATATTCTTCGAATCTAAAAGCCGAATCCAGCAAGTTGCTTCGGTATGAACCAATGTTGGTCGATTGGATTTTTGTTACTTGTTTCCACGTTCTTCTGAGCTGTATAAAGGTTGCTCAAAATGCTGACCATATACATATCAACCAACTGGCTATTCAAGTCTGAAACGATATCTTTAGCGACTTTATTGGCCTCGTTTTCAACCTGAGAATTTCCAGCCGCATTGACCTTATACGTCACCGTGGTCTTCTCTGCATTAACCGCATTCACTTCCAAGACCTTCTCTGAGAAGTCACTTGGAATGACAATCATCAACTGGTACTTGCCATCTGCAAGCCCTGACTCAGCGGCTCCACGAGGGAGTACAGACCAGTTTTGCGAATTATCCCGTTCGATATTCTTTACATAGCTAGCCCCAAGGTTGTATTCTTTATCATTCAGTTTGACCGCCTTGTCTTCATTGACAACCGCAATATTGAGCTTGGTGTTTTTCTGTCGTTTGTACGGTCTTGGCTTCGTTTTGCTTTTTGGTCCTTTTTGAACCGTCGTATAAAGACCCACTACAGATCCCATCAAAAGGAGCACAACTGCACTCTGACCGATGTATTTTAACCATTTTTTATTTTTAACTTCCATACCTTTTCCTTTTTCTAATTCATAGATACAAAATAGGGGTTAGGAATTAAGAATCTAACCCCTATTTTCTATATATCAAAAGACAAAAGGGTGATCTACCTACAAGTAAGATCACCTCCAAGACTATCTTAGTGGTTGTGCAGCGATATCTTGGTCAGTTTGTTCAACGATATCAGCAACTTTGATCAATTGAGCGTTGATGTCTTCCAACAATTGAGCGAATTGTTTGATTTTTTTGGAGACAATTCGTTGAATTGTGCTTCAAAAGCTATCAAATGCAGATCCATCCCAGTTTGCGTCGATGACTTGTTGTTCATGAGTCAAAGTGTTAAGGATTTGATCGATTTCTTGAGAACCTTGTGCATAGCGTTGTGCTGATTGACGTAGTTCTTCTGGAGTTAATTTAATTTGAGCCATATGTTTCTCCTTTTGGGCTGATACCCTATATTTTTTTCATAAACAATACATTTTAGTACGAATTAGTAAAATGCCAGATAACTGTATATTTTACCTTTTTGCTCCCTATTTGTATTATTTACTTAAAAGATATCTTAATGAAATATTGCGAGAATGTCAAGTTTTAGAGGGCTAACTGATAAAACATTGTAACTTTGTTACAATTTTGTAAATAATTTTGTCATACAAACTGTAATATATTTTCTGAAATTCCTTGCCCCAGTAGTCTCCAACTAGTATTATTTCTGAGAAGAAAAGAAGACACTCTGTCCTGTTATATTAACTCGACACATAGATAAAAATTGTTGATTTTAGGTGATTTTTAGATACAAATCTTTGATGATTTTTTTGTATATTTTTTTCATTTTTAAAACTTTTTATGGTATAATGAAACCTGTTCAAAACTTGTTTCATACAAGATCGAACACCATTAACCTATAAGGAGTATATATGAAAAAATTTCTACTTGTCTCTGTCTGTCTACTAGCTCTTACCGCTTGTAGCCAAGGCCAACAAGCCAAAGGGACTACTAACGCTTCTTCCAAGCAAGAGGCCACTCAAACCAAAAAGGAGCAAGTCCAAAACCAAGACCTTTGTTAGTGACCTCGGCGATCACCACCAAAACAAAATTCAAATCGGCTACAAAAAAGATGAAATTGTCTCTTTTACTTTTCTTAGTTTTGAACCCATTTCCTCAGATTTGCAAGACATGGATCTTTCCGAGTTAAAGGAAATCTACCAAGAAGAATTAGAACATAGCGATATCTATAAAAAGCTTAAATGGCAAAGCCTGGTCTTAGCTTCCGCATTCAAATTTCGAAAGATAAACAATCCTATGCCAAGGTCTTACAAGCTGACTTCTCAAAAATCAAGAAAGATGAGTTTGCTTCCATCTACGGGGATCAAGGGGAGGAAGAAACAGCTGAGTTCAAGAAATACCTCAATGGCAAACCTCAAGATCTCTTTACCTATTTCAAAGATCAAGGCCTTAAAGAAGAAAAATAAAAAGAGCTTCCTGAGTTTCATCACCACACTGGTGAGAGCTCAGAAAAGCTTTTTCTTATTGTTCAAGATTGAAAAGGGTTTCAAGGAGATTGTCCGCATGAACTTCGATGGTATCTCCTGTCGCTTTGATTTTCACTTCAACGATACCTTCAGCTGCTTTTTTACCAACTGTTACGCGGATTGGAAGTCCAATCAAATCACTATCGCTGAATTTGACACCAGCGCGTTCATTTCGGTCATCCACCAAGACTTCGTAGCCTTTATTCACCAAGGCTTCTTCGATCCGATCGGTCAAAGCAAGACTCGCTTCATCCTTGACATTGACTGGAATCAAATGCACATCAAATGGCGCCAATTCTTTAGGGAAGTTAATTCCCCAAGCGTAACGGTATTCCCCTTTTGGAGTCTTATTGACAAAGAGGCGAGCATGTTGCTCCATAACGGCTGAAAGAAGACGGCTGACACCGATTCCGTAGCAGCCCATGATGATTGGAACCGCACGACCGTTTTCGTCCAAGACATCTGCTCCCATGCTAGCGGAGTAGCGTGTGCCGAGTTTGAAATGTGACCGATTTCGATCCCACGTGCAAAGTTCAAGACTCCTTTCCCATCTGGTGAGATTTCGCCTTCACGAACTTCACGGATATCAACGTATTCTGCAGTAAAGTCACGTCCTGGGTTGACACCAGTCAAGTGGTAGCCTGTTTCATTGGCACCGACTACTGCATTACGGCTGTCTTGGACCTTGCGGTCTGCGATAATCTTAACATTTTCAGGAAGATCTACTGGACCGAGAGAGCCAAAATCAGCTCCCAATAATTCTTTCACTTCCACTTCGGTTGCAGGTTCAAAGAAGTCTGCGCCGAGGTGGTTTTTCAACTTCACTTCATTGAGCTGATCATTACCTACGAGAAGGGCAACAACAGGCTCACCATCTGCGATGTAAACCAAAGTCTTGATAGTAGCTTCTTCTGGAACATTCAAGAATGCAGCTACTTCATCAATCGATTTGACACCTGGTGTTTCCACGCGTTTCACTTCTTCTTCCGCTACAACACGGTTACTTGGTTTGTATTCATTGGTAGCCATTTCCAAGTTGGCAGCATAGGTTGATTCACTTGAATAGGCAATGGTATCTTCCCCAGAAACCATCCATTTGAGCAATTCTGCTTTGATTTCTTCTTGGACTTCTGCTGGAATCTCATCAAAGGAAGCCACTGATTTGTCTAAAACAACCCAACGGTCCAAGTCTGTACGAGCAGGTGTAACAGCCATAAACTCTTGGCTATCTTTTCCGCCCATGGCACCACCATCACCGATGATGGCTTTGTAGTCGATGCCACTGCGTGTGAAGATCCGCTCATAAGCTGCCTTGTATTCATCATAAGTGACATCCAAGCTATCGTAGTTAGCATGGAAGCTATAACCGTCTTTCATGATGAACTCACGGGTCCGAAGAAGACCGTTCCGTGGGCGTTTTTCATCGCGGTATTTTGGTTGAATTTGGTAGAGATTCAACGGCAATTGTTTGTAAGATTTTACTGAGTCGCGCACAATAGCGGTAAAGGTTTCTTCGTGAGTTGGACCTAAGATAAAGTCAGAGCCTTCACGGTTTTTCAACTTATAGAGGTCTTCCCCGTAAGTTTCGTAACGACCAGATTCACGCCAGAGATCCGCACTCAAAAGGGCTGGAGCAAGCATTTCTACTGCTCCAATTTTTTCGAATTCTTGGCGCATGATGCCTTTTGCTTTTTCAATCACTCGATTTGCTAATGGCAGATAAGAATAGACACCAGCTGATACTTGGCGAACATAACCTGCACGCAACATCAAAGCATGGCTAATGACTTGAGCATCGCTTGGCATTTCGCGAAGCGTTGGAATCAACATTTTACTTTGTTTCATGGACAATATCCTTTTCTATTTCAAAAATAATTTCATAATATCATTCCAGGTGACAGCAATCATCAAAATAACCATTACAGCTACACCTGCAAGCGTCATATAGGTTTCTACTTCTTGTTTCAGTGGCTTTCTCCGGACGACCTCGATCAAATTGATCAAGATTTTTCCCTCCATCAAAGCCGGAATCGGGATTAGATTGAAGATCCCAATATTAATAGAGAGCATGGCCATAAGAGACAAGACTGCTGGAATTCCTAATTGAGCAGCTTGTGAGCTGGCATTGTAGATGGCAACCGGACCACCCAGTTTATTGAGACTAAAGTGGAAAATGATATCTTTCAAAGCTCCCAAAATCCGTGTCGCTGTATTCCAGGTATCTGTAAAAACCAGACAAGAGTTTATCCACAAATCCTGTCTTGAGGCCATTTGTCACACCCAGATAGTAACGATTCCCTGACTTGGTTGGCTTCACTTTGACTTCTTTTTCTTGGCCGTCTGTTTTGACTTTCAGGGTCAATTCAGGAGCCGTCTTGCTGTCCTTGGTTGCTTTCTCGACAGCATCTGTCAGCTCATCCCAGTTGCTAACGGTATCGTTGTTAACTTGAAGGATCTGAACGTTGCTTTTGACACCGACCTTAGCCAGCGCCCCATCGGGTGCCACCTGAACATTGTTGCTGTAGTAGTCAATCGCACCACCGCGCATAAAGGCTAGAAGTGAGTAGACGACAATACTGAGGATAAAGTTGTTCATAGGACCCGCAAAGTTGGTGATCAACCGTCCCCAAATGCTGGCATTCTGATACTGAACATCTCTCGGCGCAATCCGCACTTCTGTCCCATCTTCCTCAACAATGGTCGCATCATGATCGACATCATAAGTCTTGGTCTCATCGAGAACCAAGCCCGTAATTTCCAGTTTGTCTTCAAAGTCAAACTGGGTAACATTCATGGGAAGGGCTGTCTGATCCAGATTCTTTCCTGAAAGATTGATCCGGACGACCTTACCAGCCTCATTTAGCGTCAAGCTGACAGGCGTTCCGGTTTTAATCTCAGTTGTATCCTCACCCCAGCCAGCCATACGAACATAGCCACCTAAAGGTAGAATGCGAATCGTATAGGCTGTTCCATCTTGACCAATATGGGCAAAGATCTTTGGACCCATCCCGATCGAGAATTCTCGCACCAGGATGCCCGATTTTTTTGCAAAATAGAAATGACCAAACTCGTGAACGAGAACGATCACTCCAAAAATAACAATAAAGGCAATAAACTGCATCGTTCTATACGTGGTTTCCTTTCTATCTCTTCTGTCTTAGAACAAGCCCAAGAAATGCATCAAGGGAAAGACAAAAATCAAACTATCAAAACGGTCTAGAACACCGCCATGTCCTGGAATAAATTTCCCAGAATCTTTCACACCGAAGTGGCGTTTAATCGCACTCTCTACCAGATCTCCAAACTGACCTGCAATACTAAAGAGGATGGTAAAGAAGATCATAGCAAGAAAACCATGTCCACCTGCCACAGAGCGATCCACGATCATATAGATCACAGTTACCGCAACTGCAGACAAGATTCCCCCAAGACTGCCCTCAATCGTTTTATTAGGAGAAACCGCAGGCATGAGCTTGCGTTTCCCAAACCGGCTTCCTACCAGATAAGCACCTGAATCTGTAGCCCAGACAATAAAGAGGGCCAATAAGACCTTATCAATACCAGCGATTCGCGCATCTACTAAGGAATGGAAACCAAGTCCAACATAAAAGCTGGAGGCAATGGGGTAGAACCACATCTTCATAATTGTAATTCTGAGCAAGAACAGTTGTTCCCCATGAGAATCAAGACAACCAGACCATAGGCAATCATATTGCCATCTGCTGGAAGGTAAGGGAGGTAGTCCTCGATCGGCAAGGTCAGAACGAAGGCCGCTAACATGGCTAGCGCTCCTTCAAAGGTCGCTGTCTCAAGCCCCTTCATCTTGAGCAATTCATGAACCCCTAGCATGGCGATCAAGCCAATCACAATCTGGAAGAACACCCTCCAACCATTACTGTTGGAATGAAAAAGAGCAGGGCAATTCCTCCAAAAATCACACGTTTTTGTAAATCTTTCGTCATCATCTTCTCCTAAACACCACCAAATCTCCGATGGCGATGGCTATATTCTACTATGGCACTTCGTAGTGCTTCCTCTCCAAAAATCTGGCCACATCACATCTGTGAAATACAACTCACTGTAAGCAGCCTGCCAAGGAGAAATTACTCAAACGGATCTCTCCGCTGGTACGGATAATCAAATCCGGGATCCCTTAGGACACGTGGCAAACTCTCAGTATAGAGAGAATCTGCGATCATCTCTTCTGTGATATCTTCTGGGACTGAAACTTCGCATCCAAGACTTCTTGGGCGATCTGCTTCACAGCCTGGGTGATCTCAGACGTCCACCATAATTGAGCGCGAAAATTCAGGATCAAAGCCTGTATTGAGATGGGTCATCGCTTCTGCTCTTTCCAAAGCCTCCAGCGTTTCTTTTGGTAATTTCTTGGTATCACCGATCATTTGAATCTTGACATTGTTGCGATGCAATTCGGGGACGAAAACGATCATAAAACTCGACCGGCAAGTGCATGATGAACTTGACTTCATCTTCAGGGCGTGTCCAGTTTTTCCGTCGAAAAAGGCATAGACAGTCAGGACCTGAACCCCCATATTTTTTGCTGCAATCGTCACTTCTTGGAGAGCTTCCATCCCTGCCTTATGACCGAAGACGCGCGGTTGCATCCGCTTTTTCGCCCAGCGACCATTGCCATCCATAATGATCCCAATGTGTTTCGGGACTTCTAAAAGGTATCTCGATTTTTTCTTTTTTCTTAAAACGAAACATGTTTTTCTACCTATTTCAATATTTATCGCTTCATTATACCATAAATCCCCATAAAATAGGGACTCTGGCCTCTTTTTTGAACCAGCAGGACTTTCCTTCATCACATCGTCCTATTTGCCCACCAAAAAAGAGGCCCTTGCCTCTTCTTTGATGATTATTCTTCGATGGCTGAATCGGCATCTGAGCTAGCACCTTCTGTAGCAGTGGCTGAGATTCCTTCTGATACAGGAAGAACTGTTTTGATCGCTCCCAATTCAAAGGTCAGGTAGACACCATCAACATCCAAGACAACGGTCTTGCGGTCTGTATCGACTTCATCGATGGTTCCGTACAAGCCACCAATCGTGATGACTTCATTTCCTTTTTGAAGTTTATTCAAACTTTCCATCCGTTTTTGGTACTGTTTCTTTTGGCTACGGCTCATGAAGTACATCAAACCGACCATAAGAACGAGCATAATTAGCAAAACTTCCGCCTTGCATATGTTTCTCCTTTAATTTTTCATATATGCTATACTATATCAAATTTTCGCCCGTCTTTTCAAGTTTTCCCATCCTCTTCAAGCAAAAATCAGACTCCAGTCTCAGAGAGGAGGCAAGTTTTTGATGAAAAAGAAAAACCACGAAAAAGTGGGCTACTGACTAGTCAATCGTAATGCCATACTTTTCATGATTCTCATCATACCAATCAATCAAGGCCAAAGCCGTTTGATAGGTAATATTTTTGATTTTACTCGTTCCCTTCGTCAAAGTCGCCAAGCTCATTTTGCTGATGTTTGTTTCAGTTGCGACACGATAGCTCGTCAAGCGACCGTCAACCATCAGTTGAACAACGGCTTCCACTTTTCTGTATTCGGGAGTTGAGTAGATATCAATTGTATTGCTCATCTTACTTCCATTCCTCAAATTTTATTCTTGTATAGATTATATACTTATTTTTCTTTTATTTATTAATAATTTTGCTCAAATTGGATTAATTTCACTAATTATTGATGTTTTTTTAGCCCCAAATAGGAGGATTTTTGGCCTTATACGGCGAATAATTTCCCCAGGTGGGAAGAAAAAAAATAAAGACTGCTATATGATAGCAGTCTCTATTTTTCACAAACTAATTCGCCTTAATCTGCTTGTTTATCAGTGTTTTCTTCCTTCTTTGTGTCTTTTTCTCTAATCACAAGGACACCATCTTCCATGTCTGCTTCGAGATGTTTGGCATCCAAGTTATCCAAGTGGAAGTCTGTGACTTTGTCACGGATTTGTTGTTCAACTACCCGACGGAGTGGACGAACACCCATCACTTCATCATAACCTTCTTCAGTCATGTATTCTTTAGCTGCATCGCTCACTGCCAAGTCGATTTCTTTCTTAGAAAGGGTCTTATTGACATCTACCAACATCAAATCAACAATCTTAGAAAGATCTTCCTTGCTCAAGTGTGAGAATTCAATGACAGCGTTGAAACGGTTCAAGAATTCTGGACGGAAGTAAGGTTTCAAACGATCCATGAGTTCTGGTTTATCCGCATCTTCTGTCAAGTTGGCTTCGTAACCAAAGCCAGCGTTTGAAGTGGCGATAATCACAGTGTTCTTGAAGTTGACCGTGTTCCCTTGACCATCTGTCAAACGACCATCATCCAAGACTTGAAGGAGAAGGGTGATCACTTGAGGATCTGCCTTTCAATTTCGTCGAGAAGGACGATTGAGTATGGGTTACGGCGAACACGTTCTGTCAAGGTATTGCTGTTGTCATCGTAACCAACATAACCAGCTGTTGTACCAATCAATTTAGAAACGGCTGTGCGGTCGCTGTATTCTGACATATCCAAACGGATGATGGCATCTTTGGTTCCGAACATATCAAGAGCCAATTGTTTAGCCAATTCAGTCTTACCGACACCAGTAGGACCTACAAAGAGGAAGCTACCGATTGGACGGTTCCCTTCGTCAAATCCTGCACGGTTCCGACGGATAGCACGTGCCACTGCTTCAACGGCTTTATCTTGACCGATAACCTTGGTTTGCAAACGGTGACCCATATCTTTCAAACGTTCGATATCAGTTGCACCCATTTGTGACACTGGAATACCCGTCATACGTTCTACAGATTCAGCCACATCGTTGATTGTTGCCGTTACTTTATGGTCTTCCGTATGGTTTTCAATTTTCTTTTCAAGTTCTTCGATACGAACTTTTGCATTAAGAGCTGCTTCGTAATCTTCTTTAGCAACTGCAACTTCTTGTTTAGCTTTTTCTTCTTCAATTTCATGTTCCACAGCATGGACATCTGTTACTGGATGTTGGGCTGCCAAATGAGCAGCTGTCACATCGACCAAGTCAATGGCCTTATCAGGCAAGCTACGTTGTGGAATGTATTGGATCGAATAATCAACCGCTGCTTTCAAAAACTTCATCTGGCAAGATGACATTGTGGTGTTTTTTTCATAAAGATCACGGATCCCTTGGAGAATCTTGAAAGTATCTTCAGCTGATGGAGCATTGACTTTCACTTCGTTGAAACGACGAGCAAGAGCTGCATTCTTCAAGATGGTGTTACGGTATTCATCTTGAGTCGTTGCCCCAATGACTGTCAATTCCCCACGTGAAAGAGCAGGTTTGATGATATCCGCAAGACCTTTAGATCCTTGACCATCACCTGTGCTACCTGCACCAAGAATTTGATGGATTTCATCAAAGAAGAGAATGACATTTCCCATAGCCTTTGACTTCTTGGATCAGATTTTTGAATATTTTTCTTCAAAGCTACCACGGTATTGCGTACCAGCTTCTAGACCAGAAATATCAATCGAGATGATTTCTTTGTTCTTGATAGCTGCTGGAACATCCCCGTTCACGATAGCTTGTGCCAAACCTTCTACAACTGCTGTTTTACCAACACCGGCATCCCCTACAAGGACAGGGTTGTTCTTGGTACGACGAGACAAGATTTCAGCTGTTTCTTGAATTTCTTTATTACGTCCGATGACCGGATCCAATTTTCCTTCACGAGCTTCTTCGGTCAAGTTGCGACCAAGTTTTGCAAGGATCCCATCTTGTTTCATTCCTTTACCTTGATGGTGTTGCACTTGCTCGCTTCCTTCATTTGGAAGTTGACCCAGTTTGACGGTAAATAGCGAATTCTTCTGGTGTCACTTCACGACCGTTGATCATGTAGCGACGGCTTTTCAGAACGAAAAACCACCCATGTTTCCCATTAGTTGATTGAAAAAGATCATCCATATTGTTAAAGTTGTTGTTCATATTGTATACCTCAATTTTACATAATTTTTAATTTTTAATTCATTCTTGAAAAATTAGCAGACCAATTGGGCTGCTGTTTGATTGTTTACATAATTTTTAATTTCATTTATTTAATAATAGCCCTACAGGCTAACAGTTTCTATTTTTCCTTTTTATCAATTAGTTGTCTTAATTCTGGAAATAGCATATCACCATCTCCTTTCCACTATTGATCTTGTAAACCAGTAGGTTTTTCCAACCTCTTTTTGTTTACATAAATTATTATAACGCAGACTGATTTCTTTGTCAACACTTTTTTTACATAATTTTTTTAAATTTATTAAAAAAATCTGGAGTCACTCAGATTCCATATTTAAATAGAAGTTCTTGGCTAGATAGATTTAAATTTACCAGCTTTTTCTTGAATAACCGTCTGTACATTTTTTAGCAAATTGACCCACCATGGATTGATCCAGTTGCTTTCCAACGACCTGGACGTCTTCTTCGGCTACTGTTGCAATCGCAGTCAAGCCATCATTGTAACGTTTCTCAACTCCTGCCTTGCAGGTCAATAAAACGGGCGCATAGACAACCCGGATTAAATCTTTTTCAAGTTTCTTTCGGCTTTCGATGATCCTCATCTTATCTTTCATATCTAAATCAAAGAAATCTTTGACTGGACTATCACCCATACTTCCTCCTCTTCTATACTATGAAACTTTATCTTGTGCAAACTCCTCTTCCAGTTGGCGTCTATCTTTCCGGTAGGATTGCCATAAATTCTCTTCCTCGATTTCGATCTGTTTGAAGGCTACTTGTGCAGCTTCTCTAGCTTCGAGATCATACTCTTCGATACAGCGATGGAGGGACTCCCATCCACAACTGACATCAACCTCCTGCTCTTGTAAAAAGGAAGCTGCCATCGCATACTCTTCTTCCAGCATCTGGGTGAAGAGCTGCTGTTTTCTTTCCACTAGGCAACGCTTTTCATCTAGCTCCAAGCGCGCTTTTTGGAACTCTCTTTCCAAGTGATCTAGTTTCTTTTCCTTTTTCGAAAGAGTAGATGAAATTAATAAGCTAGTTGTTCCCACTGGTTCATTTCTCCTGCTATTTCTTGATCTTTTGCTTTTAAGAGCTCAATTCCTGCATTCACTTGCTCGTTTAAAGCATGGAATTCATTCGATAAGGACTGATATGCAGCCAAACGATTGTCAAACCTTTCTCTTACTTCAGTGACAACTGTTTGCCTTGTTGCACCAGCCTGTGCATAGGCCTCTTCTACTTCCGCAAGATTGAGAATGAAGCCTTTCGGAACGGTCTGTAATACTTTCTCCAAAGCTTCTAAATCTGTATCCAGTTGTACCTTAGATTTCTGAGCTTGCTCCAGCCCTTCATCCACTACTCGAATCAGCTCATCAGAAGCCAAGCGCGCCTGCAAAGCATCCAGATAGATCCGTTCACTTGAGCTCAGTCCACTACCTGTTTTTTGTAATTTATCCTTTAGGCGATAGTAAACCTTCATCCGCTCTTCAATGATTTCCTTGCGAGTGATGGCTTCCGTTCCCTTTTCCAGAACCAAATTCCCATCCTTATCATAGATATAACCATGCATCATGTGCTGCAGGCCCGTATTTATCAAATTCTTAGTTTTGAGGTGCTTGACAATCCCACTGGATTCCTTGCTTCCAGAATCCTGATAGCCCAAGCTAACCAAATCTTTATGGTCAATGTGGTTGTAGATTTTGTACTTCAGCGAATCTATACGCGCTTTTTGCTCGGGTGTTAAGATGGAATAGGCATTAGGACCATTATATAGATGTACGGTCCCAATATGAGAAGCTTCCTCCTCCGTCAAACAGGCAAGCGCATACTGAATATTCATAGAACCCAGAGAGTGACCGTATAGATCAATCTTGGCATTGGGATATTTTCGGATCACCTCTTTCAAATGAGCTGCAGCATCTTTAAACTGCGGAGGCGGGAAAGTACCTCTATCTTTGTTGTACTCTTTTAAAATGGTAGCCCCAATAAATACTGGAAACTTTGCTTGACTATCAATTAGAATATCCGTTCCCATACCATATAGATTTGCTTTCGCCTCACGATAAGCATTTGTTATTGGATTACTTCTAATACTCTTGACAAAGCTTTTTACATTATTTCCAACATTTTTATCGAGTAAACCAAACGGATAACTAATAAGCTCCGAAATATTAGAATCGGCAGTTTCATCCCTTTTTTTCAAATTCTCCTTAATCTTATCTCTGGTGAATCTTTTCGCATAATCTGTCGCATAGTTCGCCGCTCCATTGGGACCAAGAATGTTAGAAGCAGCAGGCAAATCTGTCTTTACCCAATCCGTAAATGTATCATGGAGTAATTTTTGTGTACTTGTTTCAGTTTCAGATCCCTTCATCAAAACTGTCACGTCATGGATTTGGGCACGTTCTTCATCTGAAGCAGTATAGGGGACTGCTTTTTGTTTTTCGCCTTGACCATTGTTAGTAAGAACGAAGACCTGCTCCTCATTGTCATTTACATTATCATAGATGTGAGCGGTATGGCCTATATAATATTTTCCATTTTCAATAGTTTGCTTTTTCCCAATTTCTGATGGAATATATTCTAATAAAGCCACCTCCTTATGTAGATAATCTGAATCTATTGAATTATTGTCCATAATATTTCCCTTCTAAAAGTTCGTCCAACTCTGTAGGTGTACTGGATGCCGCAACATGATATGATCCTGATTCCTTTTTCTATTACTACCATATCAACAATCAACTTTATCATCATTATTAATAACAATCTCAATATTAATCCCTTCCATTGGATTATATTTTAATTTATCTTTTAAAATCCTATAAGTCTTTATTTTTTTCCATTTTGGAGTCAGTGCTTCCGGGTCCAGGTTTTTTAGATATTCTTTCAATCGCCACTTTTCATCTTCTTACTCTCTGCAATTTGAATCATTTCTTGTTTTTTTGGCAGATTGTCCATTAAAAAAAGCTACAGCCTCCTAAGCTCAGGCTAAATACTACCATTATCAACACAATTAAATTTACTTTTTTTCATCTTCTTCCCATTTCTTTCTTCAGGTTTTCTTAGAAATTTATTATACAAAAATTCCATTCATACGTCTGAAATGTTACTTTTGTTAAAAAAAATGTTGCTAAATCATTACAAGCACTAGCTATTGATGTAACATACCAACTTTGATTCAGAAATGTTTCTATTTTTCCTATATTAGGGTATTTACCTGAATGAGTTTATTTCCCAGTCTTTTTCTGCTTCACTTAACAGATCACTTAATTTTTGCTGAAATACCGTAACTACCTGCTTCGAACTGTCCTGAATCTTCCATTTGAACAGTCGTATCGATCGTTAACTTTTTTTATCGCCATTGATAACGAGAGAGACATTCATGCCCTCCCATTGGATTGTATTCCAATTCACCTTTTATCAGGGTATAGGAGTGAATGACTCCTTCTGAAGTGAAAAGCTTTCGGATCGATACTGATTAACAAGTGTTTTATCGCTCGCTCCATTTTTCGTGCTTTCTGCGATCTGAATCATTTCCCTTCTCTCAGCAGCTTTATCCGTAAAAAGGCCGCAACCTCCTAGAAATAAAGTCAGTAAAGAAATAGTAGCATTAATCGTTGTTTTTTTATCAGTCATATTTCCCTCTCACTTATATTATTCGTAATGATTTTTTAAAAAAATGAGCCCAATTTTTAAAAAAATTTTTTTCCAGATCTAAAAAAACACACCCTTACTGGGTGTGTCATCCTGTTAAATCATGTATTCGACGCTATAAGTGGCATCGGATAAAATTCGTGAAAGGAATTGTTTGGTTCGTTCTTCCTTTGGACTATTAAAGAATTCATGCGGTTCGTTTTCTTCGATGATGTGTCCGCCATCCATAAAGATGACGTGGTTAGCCACATCACGCGCAAAGCCCATCTCATGGGTTACGACAACCATGGTCACTCCTTCTTTGGCCAATTGCTTCATGACATCTAAGACATCCCCGACCAATTCTGGGTCTAGCGCTGAAGTCGGCTCGTCCAGCAAAATTACGTCTGGTTTCACTGCGATGGCACGTGCGATTCCGATCCGTTGCTGCTGACCCCCTGACAATTGAGAAGGATAGTAATCCTTGTAAGCGAGGAGACCAACTTTTTCAAGGGCTGATTCTGCCCGTTGGATAGCCTCTTCTTTTGGAATCTTACGAGCTACAACCAGGCCTTCTAAGATATTTTCAAGCGCTGTTTTGTTGGCAAAGAGATTGTAATGCTGGAAAACAAAGGCCGTCTTTTGGCGGATTTCTAGAATCTCTTTTTTGCTGAGTTTTGAGAGGTCGTACTCTTTTCCACCTAGGGTGAGGTGCCCTGTATCTGCCTTTTCCAAGTGGTTAAGGCAGCGAAGGAAGGTTGTTTTTCCTGATCCAGATGGACCCAAAATAACGACGACATCCCCTTGGTTGACCTTGAGATTAACATCTACCAGGACCTGGTGGTCCTTAAATTTTTTCGATACGTGTTCTACTTCTAACATCTTCTTATTTCTCCTTCTTCTATGCGAGTGTCAGGCGTTTTTCTAAGAGATTGAATCCCCACTGAATCACCCCACAAATGACAATATAAAGAATAAAAATCACTAGATAGGATTCAAAATATTGATAGCCATAAGAGGCTTCGACCTTGGCAATAGCGGTGATATCCTTGATCGTCATGACAAAGACAAGGGAAGTTCCTTTGACCAAGTTGATAACCAGGTTACACAAATTAGGGAAGGGCTGAACGCAAGGCTTGTGGAAAAACAATGCGGATGTAGGCTTGGCGATTGGTCAAACCAATGGCTTGCGCTGCTTCAAGCTGGCCCTTATCCACCGTTAGAATAGCTGACCGTAGAATTTCAGCAAGACTTCCTGTTGTCATCAAGCTAAAGATGATAAAGGCATAGTAAATGGGATTGATCTCAAAGACATTAAAGTGACTACCAATACTCTTAAAAAAGCTATTTAAGAGGCTGGGGAAGAGACTATAAAAGAAGAGAATCAATAGAATCGGAGGTGTCGCGCGGATAAAGGCTAAGTAAACCACTGAGAAACTGCGAACACCTTTGACCTTATAGATCTGACCGAGTGCCAAAAAGAGGGCTGGAAAAAAAAACTCAAAGAGAATCGATACGACCATGATCAGAAGGGTCACTGGAACACCACCCAAGGTGGCTAGAAATGTTTTACTAATAAAATTGAAATCCATAAGCTACCTTTCTGTTACACTGAGTCGTTTTTCAAGGAGTTGAGCGGAGAAGGAGATCACAAGGGCAATTCCCCAGTAGATCACTGCTACAGCTGTATACGTCTCGAGGGAATAATTCCCAAGATTGCGGCTGATCAAGTTGTTTCCTGCTCCCATGATATCGATAAAGCCAATGGTATAAGCCAAAGCGGCATCGCGCATGAGGTTCAAGATGGCAGTCGTCATATTTGGAAGAGCTACGCGAAAGGCTTGGGAAGGACAATCCGCCAAATGGTTTGAGCTGGCGTCAAGCCGATACTCAAGCCTGCTTCCATCTGTCCTTTTGGAATGGCCAAATAGGCTGCCTTGAAGACCTCAGAGATCATAGCAGCAAAGAGAAGAAACATGGCAACAAGGACAAAGACAAACTTGGACCAGTGGTCAATGTCAATGCCCAACCACCAGTTCAAAAATTGGGGAAGTCCATAAAAAGACCAAAAAGAGCAAGACAATCGGAGGGTACAACGCAAAGTAAAGACATAACCTTTTGCAAGACCTGCTCCTACCTTATCTTCTGATACTTGTGCCCAGGTCAAAACCAAGCCAAATGCAGAACCGAAAACCGTCGTTAAAAACCATCAAAGCTAGGGTCGCTGGTAGAGCTTGGACCAAGGTTGGAAGAAATGACCAAACCTTGGAAATGTCGTATGAGACCATGTTTCTTTTTCCTTTCTGTATCCGTATAGAAATAAGGAAGCTGGGGCTATGCGCACCCAGTTCCATCTTATTTCTCTTTATCTACATAACTGAAGACATCTTCACCGAAATATTTTTTTCGACAATTTAGCAAGTGTCCCATCTTTTTTTCCAATTCTTTGATAGCCTTGCTGTAGGCTTCCGCAAATTTTTTTCGTTTTTTTCTTATCCTTATGGATCAATGGGTAAGTTGGAATTCCTTTGTAGGCAAAACCAGCTAAGTTTGTCCGCATATTGGTGGTAAGAACCATCTTTATCTGTGACAGCTTTTTTTCAAAGGAAAGTTTGATGTCAAAGAAGGCATCGTAACGTCCTTCAAGAACCCAAGCATAAGCATCTGCGACTTTGAAAGATTCCGCAGCTGTTAATTCGATTTGTTGGTCCTTATGCTTTTCATTGTATTCTTTAATAACATTCCACTGCGCATTTTGTGGTGAAATTGGAACCAATTTTCCTTTTTCTTTAGCGAAGTCATCGATGTTCTTGTATTTATCCGCATCTTCTTTCCGTACGGTAAATCCGATGATACTTGCCCCAATTGGTTCTTTTGGAATGATGAATTTCTTGGCACGTTCTTCGGTATACCAAGCTCCTTTGGTTCCGATATCGTATTTACCAGATTCTAGACCGATCAAGAGATCGTCATCACTGGTTCCAGTGTACTCAAACTTGTAGTCTGGTAGTTTTTCGTCAATGGCTTTGAGAACGGCTACTTCATAGCCATCTGATTCTCCTTTTTCATCAACGAAATCATATGGTACATAGTTTTGAGTGTGGGCTACTTTCAAGGTTGTTACCTTGTTCGATCCTGTTGAATCTTTGCTGTCGTTTGCATGGTTCAAGCTCCGTCCAAGAATGGTTGCACCTGCAATGGCAAGAACTGCCACTCCACCGATAATCCATGTTTTTTTACTCATACTCTGTTCTCCCTCTTTCTATTTTCCTTATTCTGCTGCAGCTTCACGAACCCATTCGATTCGTTCTTCATCAATGTCACTTGGAATCGTACAATCGGCACCGATGACCAAGCCTGTCGTTCCGGTTTCTGCGATGATGCGTTTGGTTTCTGCTTGGATCGCAGCCTTATCTCCTGTGTAAAGAAGACCATTTTTGCCATTTTCAAAACCACCAAGAACCGTGCGTCCACCGAAGATTTCGCGTCCTTCTGCTAGGCTGATTCCTTCTGGTCCGACTGCCCAGTTAATGACTTGGGCTGGGTAGTCTGTGAAGAGATGGATATCATTGCGAGCTCCTTCGTAGCCACAGATATGAAGGATATTTACCCCACCTGCTTCATTGGCTGCTTTCTAAGACATGGAGTTCACTCGGTGCAATAATGTTTTTTTATAAACTTCTTGTGTAACCCGCGCATCTTGGATACTTTGAACACTGAGGTAGATCCCGTCTGCTCCTGCTTCTTTAATGATTCGTTGGCTCAAACTTGCAATATCTTGGCCAATTGTATCCAATACTTTTTTAAGAGTTGCTGCATCTTGATCGATGAAGTTTGCGATCAAGTCATCTCCTCCTGAAACTTCTCCGACCAACCATTTGAAGTAGGTCACTGGAGCAAAGATATTGTAGATAGCCACAATGTCTTCTTCAAAACCAGCACGGATTTTTTTAACGAGCTCTACTTGCTCTGTGATCCATGGATGATCTGCTCCGAGTGGTTCAATCCCTGCTAAGTCAGAGATATTTTCAAGGCCTTTGTGAATGGCTGGATTTGGATAAGCAAAGTAACCATCACTCATGAGTTTGACAAAGTCTGGTTTGACCTTGTGAAGGAAGTTTTTATGGCCATTCAGGTTTTTTTCAATAATTTCCGGATTTGAAAATCCTTTCAACCATTCTTCTTCTGTTGTAAAATGATGCCAAAATCCAACTGGCACACGGTCAACTGCTTCTCCTTTAAAAGCTTTTAACACTAATTCTCTTTTTGATGACATGTTCTTACCTCGTTCTATCTTTTCTTGTTTGTTATCTTATCACTTCAATGATACCTTGACTAATATATATTTTTTATCAAGCTCTTCATCTTTTTTTATCACTGATCTTCGAGAAGAAGAATTCCTGCTAGATCAGATGGGCGAAGGAGGGAGAGACTATGGACTGGAATTTTCTCCAGTCTTGCCATATCTGGATCTTTTTTTGCTTTCCCCTGACTACTTGCTAGAGCAGCTTTACTAAGCCCTAGAAGCAAAAACAAAACGGTTACCAGGATACACCATACATTGATCTTTTTCATCTCCCTCTCCTTTCTTCTTACAATACAGCTGCTTGACGTACCCAATCTAAGCGTTCCAATTGGAAATCATCTGGCACGGTACAGTCTGCTCCAAGGATCAAACCACGACTTCCGGCTTCAGCCACCAAGCGACGAGTTTCTTGCTCAATAGCTGCTCGTTCCCCTTGATAGAGCAAACCTTTCTTGCCATTGACAAAGCCACCCAAAACGGCACGATCGCCGAAAAGTTTGCGACCTGCGGCTAGGCTAAGGCCTTCATGATGGGTCGCCCAGTTAATGACTTGAGCTGGATAATCCTTGAAGAGTTCCACTTCATTGCTGGCCCCTTCAAAACCACAGATATGAAGGATATTGATGCCTCCAGCTTCATTGGCTGCTTCTAGGACAGCGATGTTGCTCGGCTCAATGATCTTGCGGTATTCTTCATCTGTCACACGCTCATCTTGGACCTGCTGGGTTGAGAAGTAAATCCCTTCAACACCTGCTTCTTGGATCAAGCGGCGACTTAAAGTAGCGATGTCTCCTGCAATCACGTCAAGGACATGAGCTAAAGTTTCTGGATCTTCCTTGATAAAGTCTGCAATCACTTGGTCTCCACGGGATTGATCCGTACGGAACCAGCGTTTCAAATAAGAAATGGGCGAGAAGATATTGTAGAAAGAAGCAATCTCTTCATGGAAATGGGAACGAATCTCCTTGACCACTTCAATTTGTTTTTCAATCCAAGGATGATGCTCTCCAATCGGTTGAATATCCTTCAATTCTCGGATCGATTGGATCTCTCTCGAATAAAGAGCACTCGGATAGCGGAAGAAGCCATCGCTCATGATCTTGACAAAATCAGGTGAAATTTCTTCTACATAGTGTTGGTGGCCCTTAATACTTTTTGCTACTACAGCCGGATTGTCTAGACCCAATTCTTTTTCTTCTTGGGTCACATAATGGAGCCAAAATCCTACAGGGATTCGTTCTACTGTTTCGCCTCGAATGGCACGAAGAACCAATTCTTTTTTACTCATACTGTGCATCCTCCTCAATATTTCTCCAATAGAAAGGCTAACTGCTTTCCTTCTGGAATTTGTAACCATGATATCACCTCGAAAAGTAGCTGACTAATATATTTTCCCTATCAAGGCCTTAAAATTTCTTTATTAAAAAAGGTATCAAAAAAACGCAAGTCCTTGAAAATAAGGGACTTGCGGGTATCTTTCTTTATTCTTTCATTTTAGAAGAAAAGGACCGCTTTGATCTTTTCTTGATCCGGTTATAGCAAAAAAACTATACCCCTTCTTTTAAAGGAAAAAATGGCGTATGTTAAAGCAAAGAAACCTTTCATAACAGCATTTTTCCTCCTTTGTTCTTTTCACCGATTCCTAGACACCTTCTCCTCTTTCTTGTCAGGCAAGATTGAAAGGAGTATAATTTTTATAGAATAATTTTAAGGAGTGTACGGTTTATGAAAACAACAAAAACCACCTTTACCATCGTTTCTGCTCTTGCTTCTGTCATTTTTACTGACGAGTTGTGGAAGCAATACCACTAAAACGCAAGAGACAAAAGCAAGCAGCACTAAAAATCAGGTGACGATGACCTATGATCAACAGCGCTCACAAGAAAATACCATGTCTGTCCTTTGGTACCAAAAGGCAGCAGAAACCAAGGCTTTGTATTTACAAGGCTACAATGTCGCTACTGACCGTTTGAAAGAGATCCTCCAAACTCCTTCTGATAAGCCTTATTCCATCGTCTTGGATTTGGACGAAACTGTTTTAGACAACAGCCCTTACCAAGTTCAAAACGTCAAAGATGGTACGGCCTTCAATCCTAAAAGATTGGGATGTTTGGGTGAAAAAGCAGCCGCAAAAAGCGGTGCCAGGTGCTAAAAGATTTCCTTCAATACGCGGATCAAAACGGGGTTCAAATCTACTACATTTCTGACCGTACAACCTCTCAAGTAGATGATACCATTAAGAACCTTGAAAAAGAAGGCATTCCTGTTCAAGGACGTGACCACCTCATGTTCTTAGAAGATGGCGTCAAATCAAAAGAAGGCCGTCGCCAAGCTGTACAAGAAAAGACCAATCTTGTCTTGCTCTTTGGGGACAACCTGGTTGACTTTGCAGACTTCTCTAAGACCTCTGAAGCTGATCGCGACAAGAAATTGGACGAATTGCAAAAAGAATTTGGTGAAAAATTCATCATCTTCCCAAATCCAATGTATGGATCATGGGAATCTGCTGTTTACCAAGGTAAAAAACTAGATGCCAAGGGACAAACAGAAGAACGCCTCAAAGCCTTGCAAGGTTTTGATAAATAAAGCAAACATCCTCGCTAGGAAAAACCTAACGAGGATGTTTTTTTCTATATAGATAATTTTATTCAACTGTTACAGACTTAGCAAGGTTCCGTGGTTTATCAACATCGAGCCCACGATGAAGGGTTGCAAAGTAGGCAATCAATTGGGTTGGCACCACCATTGAGATTGGAGAGAGGTAAGGGTGAACCGCTGTCAAGACCAAATCATCTGTCTCTTTAGCGACATTTTCTTCTGCAATGGTTAAAACATGGGCCCCACGTGCTGCCACTTCTTGGATGTTCCCACGTGTGTGGCTGGCTAGGACTGGATCTGACAAGAGGGCGATGACCGGTGTACCCTCTTCGATCAGAGCGATGGTACCGTGTTTCAACTCACCCGCAGCGAAGCCTTCACATTGGATGTAAGAAATTTCTTTTAGTTTCAGACTGGCTTCCATAGCAACATAGTAATCTTGGCCACGTCCGATATAGAAAGCATTGCGGGTTGTTTCCAACAAGCCACGGACTTTTTCGTCGATCACTTCTTTTTCTGAAAGGGTTGATTCGATCGATTGGGCAACGATAGACAATTCGTGCACCAAATCAAAGGCTTTGGCCTTCTCATTGCCATTGGCTTCCCCAACAGCTTTAGCAAGAAAGGCAAGGGCTGCGATTTGAGCCGTATAAGCCTTAGTAGAAGCTACCGCAATTTCAGGACCCAGCATGGAGCAACATGGTCATGTCTGCTTCACGTGAAAGAGTTGAACCTGGAACATTGGTCACTGTCAAGCTTGGAATGCCCATTTCATTGGCCTTGACCAATACTTGGCGGCTATCGGCTGTTTCACCAGATTGGCTGATAAAGATGAAGAGTGGTTTCTTGCTGAGAAGTGGCATACCATAGCCCCACTCAGATGAAATACCGAGTTCTACTGGGGTATCTGTCAACTCTTCCAACATTTTTTTAGACGCAAATCCAGCATGGTAAGAGGTACCAGCCGCAAGGATATAGATGCGGTCTGCTTCTTGAACAGCCTTGATAATAGCTGGATCTACCACTACTTGACCAGATTCATCTGTATAGGCTTGGATCAACTTACGCATGACAGTTGGTTGCTCATCGATTTCCTTGAGCATGTAGTATGGGTAAGTCCCTTTTCCAATATCAGAAAGGTCAAGTTCAGCCGTGTAGCTAGCCCGTTCTTTGACGTTTCCATCATAGTCTTGCACTTCAACGCTATCAGCCTTGACAATGACCAACTCTTGGTCATGGATTTCCATGTATTGGTTGGTTTCACGAATCATGGCCATGGCATCAGAGCAGACCATATTGTAACCATCGCCAAGACCGATCAAGAGTGGTGATTTATTTTTTGCCACATAGATGGTGCTTGGATCTTCCGCATCCATCAAAGCAAAAGCATAGGCCCCACGGATGATGTGGAGGGCTTTTTTGAAGGCTTCGAGCGTAGACAAGCCATCTTCTTCAGCAAATTTTCCGATCAAGTGGGCGGCGATTTCTGTATCTGTTTGCCCCTTGAAATGGTGACCTGCTAGGTATTCTTCCTTGATTTCAAGATAGTTTTCAATCACCCCATTGTGGACCAAAACAAAGCGACCTGTTTCAGAGCGGTGTGGGTGAGCATTGTCCTCAGTTGGTTTTCCATGAGTGGCCCAACGGGTATGTCCAATCCCAGCTGTCCCTTCGACACCTTCTGCCTTAGATGACAATTCTGCAATACGGCCAACTGCCTTTACCAATTGGCTCTTGCCTTCACTAGCCAGAAAAACACCCGCAGAGTCATAGCCTCGGTATTCGAGTTTTTCAAGTCCTTGAATCAAAATATCAGTAGCATTTGTATTTCCTACAACACCAACGATTCCGCACATAGTTTTTACGATATAGCCTTGCTATACTTTCCCCTTTACTTAGTCAAACGACCCATGGTCGATTTCTCAGTTACTTTAAAATTGGTCTAGTCTAATTTGACCAAAAAGCAACCAGCGGAGTCAGTATACAATGCTTCTTCCAGTTTGTCAACTAGGAAATTCAAGAAAATTGGTCTAGTTAAGTTAGAGTTAAGATTAAAGACAAAGTCATTTGAGAAAATTTCCACTGTAAGAAAAATGCCTGAAACATAATGATTTCAGACATTCGGAATAATTGAGAGTCAAACCGTTTGGGGAACTGTTTGACTCCAAGCTTTAAAACGACAATGCAAGGCTCAATACGAATTGAACACAGGCTGCGGATTTTGATTTAGTCTTCAAATCCATTGGCTTGGCTTAGTTCTTTAAACCAATGGCCGGATTTTTTGAGGGTTCGTTTTTGACTTTCGAGGTCCAACTCAACTAAGCCATAGCGGTTCTTGTAACCATTGAGCCATGACCAGCAGTCAATAAAGGTCCAGATCAAATAACCTTTACAGTTGGCACCATCTTGGATAGCCCGGTGGAGCTCACGAAGATGGTCTTTGACAAAGTCAATCCGGTAGTCATCTTGGATCACTCCATCCTTACGGAATTTTTCCTCTCCTTCAACCCCCATTCCATTTTCTGTCAGGATCCACTCGATATTGCCATAGTTTTCCTTGATATTTTGGGCAATGTCATACAAGCCTTGCTCATAGATTTCCCAACCTCGGTGGGGATTGATCTTGCGTCCTGGCATGACATAGAGTTCATAAAATTGTTCAAAGAGTAAGGGAGATGCTGGATTTGGAGCATAACGAGGAGCTGCTACACGGAGTGGTTGGTAATAGTTAACCCCTAGGTAATCCACCGTATTTTCCTCAATCAAGCGCAATTCAAAGGGATCATAATCCGGTAAGAGATCACGCTCCCGCAGGATCTCCACTAATTCTTCAGGATAATGACCAAGAACAGATGGATCTAGGAAGGATTTTGCTTGAAAGAGCTCGGCAATGCGCGCAGCTTTCACATCTTCTGGATGCTGGCTCCGAGGATAGGCCGGTGTTAGATTGAGCACAATCCCGATACGATAGTTAGGATCCACCTCGTGACAGGCCTTGACTGCTAGAGAGCTTGCCAACTGGGTGTGGTAGGCTACTTTAACTGCTGCTGCCACGTCTACCTTATGAGGAAAATGGGCATCATAAAAATAACCAAACTCCACAGGGACAATGGGTTCATTAAAGGTGATCCACTGATCAACCAGATCCCCATAGGTCTTGAAACAAAAACGCGCATATTCCTGGTAAGCATAGGCGGTTTCTTTATTTTTCCCAACCATCCCCTTGCTCTTGAAGAGCCATCGGTAAATCAAAATGATAGAGGTTGACCAAAGAGGTGAATCCCTTTTTTCTTTAATCTTTTTCAAAGACACGGCGGTAGAAATCAACACCTACTTGATTGATTTCCCCTCGTCCTTCTGGGAAAATACGTGACCACTGGATAGAGGTTCGAAAGGCCGTGTGGCCGGTTTCTAACAAGAGGTCCAAATCTTCTTCCCAGTGTTCATAAAAAGTCGATGTTTTGTCCGGTCCTTGCCCTTGATAAAAGCGGTTGGGCTCGATCCTATACCAGTAATCCCAGAGATTGTCTCCCTTTCCATCCTGGGCTAGACGTCCTTCCGTTTGAGGGCCCGAGGTCGAACTCCCCCATAAAAAATCCTTTGGAAATTGATACATGTCCTAATCCTCCTCATTCTACTAGCTCTATTGTAGCGCATCCTCCTCCAAAACCTAGGCACAATTTACAGTCTTTCTTACGCAGATTAAAGAAAAAGCCCCTTAGGAAAAATTCCTAAGGGGCTGGTCCTCTTTATAATTCATTCACGACATATTCAAAGAGCTTGCGATCTGCTGGGCTCTTATCAAAACGCAGTTCCGGGTGCCACTGAACGCCGAGGAAACGGCTCTCATCTGTGGATTGAACGGCTTCTATGATGTCATCTTTAGGATCTCGCGCGATCACTTCTAGGCCATCTGCCAAGTCTTTAATACTTTGATGATGGAAAGAATTGATGCGACTGGTCTTACCATAGATCTCTTGCAGGATCGTCTGATCTTTGGTCACCAACTCTTGGCTGGTGTACTGACCTGGATTGTCCTGCCAGTGGTGTTCAATGTCTTGATACAGCGTTCCCCCTAGAGCGACATTATAGAGCTGGGTCCCTCGGCAGACGGTAAAGATCGCTTTTTTAGCCGCACGCGCTTCTTCAATCAAGGCCAACTCAAAGAGATCGCGTTTCAAGAGGTAGTCATCACTGTCGATGGTGATTTCTTCTCCGTAAAACTTGGGCAAGACATTTTGTCCCACCGGTAATGATGAGCTTATCAATCATCGATATGTAGTCTTTGGCTAAGGCTGCATCTCCAATCGGCAAGATCAAGGGAATCCCTCCTGCCTCTTTGACCGCTTCGACAAAACCAGTCGCCGCATAACTCATGTTCGCGTCTGGATCATCTGGGAAGGGTCTTTCATTTCCTGTAATTCCAATCACTGGTCTTATTTTCATACTTGTTTCCATATACTTTCATTCGTTTTCAAGGCTTATTGTAACACAATTTTAAGCTAGACTCAATGGAGATTTTTTTAAGAGAAGGTCTCCCCCTCTATAACAAAAGCTTGCTGAAAAGGGTTAAAATTGCTTTCTATCAAAAAATCCTCAAGTGCGAAGACTTGAGAATTGTTTGTTAATTTTTAATAAACCCCTTCTTTTACCAAAAAGTCACGCGCTACTTTGATTAGCTGACTTGCCTTCTACTCCGACTTGGTAGTTCATCTGGCTCATTTGCTCTGCTGTGATTTTACCAGCTAACTTGTTTAGAATGCCTTCCAATTCTGGATGTTTCTTAAGAAGAGCTTCTTTCATGAGGGGCGCCCCTTGATAAGGTGGGAAGAGTTGCTTATCATCTTCAAGGACCACCAGGTCATAGCGAGCCAGCTCAGCATCTGTTGAGTAGGCATCTGTGATCTGGATGTCACCGGACTGGATCGCCTGGTAGCGAAGGGCTGGCTCCATGGTGGAGACTTGTAGATGGAGTCCATAAACCTTCTGCAAGCCCTTGTTTCCCGTCCTCTCGGTCGTTAAACTCAAGGTAAAGCCCTGCCCTTGAGTTGTCCTTCCACCTTTTTTTCAAATCTGAAATGGTCTTGAGGCCATACTCTTGGGCAATCTTTCTTAGGCACTGCGACAGCATAGGTATTTCTGATAAGCCATAGGGTTTGAGCAAGGCCAGGTCGTCTTGTTTCTTGATCCCATCTCGAGCCGCTCTGATAGACTGCTTTCTGGATCATGACCGACTTGTGGTGCCGGCTTGAGGAGACTTTCGGTCACGGTCCCTGTAAACTCTGGATAGATAGCGATATCCCCTTTTTTTCAGAGCTTCATAGAGGAAGGTGGTCTTTTCCAAAATTTCGGTTTGACAGTCACTGTCATATCTGTGTTTTCTTCGATCAAAATCTTGTACATATTGGCTAGAATTTCCGGTTCAGGACCCAACTTCCCAGCGATGACCAGGTTTTCTTTTTCCGGTTTGGGAAGAAGACTTGGTGTATAGCTAGCTCCCAATCCCAGGATCATGACCGCAAAAGCCGCAAAGATGGTCCGCAATTTAGCCTTTTCCATCCATTTGAGAAGAAGGTTAAAGGCGATGGCTAAGAAGGCAGAAGACAGGGCACCGATCAAAATCAGACTGGCATTATTGCGGTCAATCCCCAGAAGGATAAAGGAACCGAGTCCCCCAGCTCCAATCAAAGCAGCTAGAGTAGCCGTCCCGATAATCATCACAGCTGCTGTCCGAATCCCAGACATGATGACGGGCATGGCCAAGGGAATCTCAAACTTCTTCAAGCGCTCCCACTTAGTCATCCCAAAGGCGACCCCTGCTTCTTCTAGACTTGGGTCAATCCCCTGCAAACCGGTGATAGTATTTTGAAGGATGGGGAAAATGGCATAGATGACGAGAGCTGTCAAGGCCGGAAGTGTTCCAATTCCCATGATGGGAATGAAGAGCCCCAAAAGGGCCATGGAAGGAATGGTCTGGAAGATCCCAGCTACCTGTAAAACCCAGTTGCTTGCTCTTTGTGGATACTCAAATAAATAGCTAATGGAACAGCTAGAAAAAAATCGCAAGGAGCAGGGTCAGTAATGACAGTTGCAAATGTTGCCCTAGTGCAGTGAGCCAGTCTCCAAAGCGTTCTTGAAAGGTTGCAAATAGTTTAGACATGGTGAGCACCTCCAAATAAATCCGCAACAAAGTCGTTGGCTGGTTGGGCTAGAATGGTCTCAGGATCCGCCACCTGCACAATCTCTCCTTCTTGTAACACCGCAATCCGATCGCCCTAATTTCAAAGGCTTCATCGGTATCGTGGGTAACAAAGATAGTGGTCATGCCGAACTCCTTGTGCAAGTCTTTGGTAAGAGCCTGCAACTGTTTGCGGGAAATGGCATCCAAGGCTGAAAAGGGCTCGTCCATCAATAGAATCTTTGGCTCCCCGATGATGGCCCGCACAATGCCAATCCGTTGTTGCTCCCCACCAGACAGCTCACTGGGGCTATGCGATCTGCATACTCTGAAGCTGGAAGGCCCCACCTTATCCAAAGTTCTACTGTTTTGGAAGCCACTTTGCTCCTTGCTCCCAGCCCTTCATCTCAGGAATGAGAGCGATATTTTTCCGCAACTGTCAAATTAGGAAAGAGAGCAATGGCTTGAAGCACATAACCAGTAGACAGACGTAACTCTCGTTCATCATAGTCCTTGATGCGTTTCCCGTCCATATAAATATTGCCATCTGTCGGCTCCAAGAGACGGTTAATCATCTTGATCATGGTGGTCTTTCCAGATCCTGAAGGACCTACGAGGACCATAAATTCACCATCTTCAATACGGAGATTGACATCTTTTAAAATGTCCTTATCCGTGTAGCGCAAGGCTACATGTTTGTATTCAATCATATTCTTCCTCAATCAAGTTTTTCTGTCTCTAAGAGTATCTAATAAAGCTCACTTGCTGGATGTCCCTAGGACTTTTTCGATATCTGTTGAAACCCCAGCTTGTTCCCCAGCTTTAATCGCTGTATAAGTGCTGACCCAGGCATCGTACTCCCAAGTTTGTGCTGGCCATTTTTTCCGTGACTCATAAGCTTCTTCTACTGTTTCATCCACATACGCGATGGCGTCACCGGTCTCTTTTGAGAGAAGCGCTACGATTTCTTCTATGGAAAGATCCTCTGGCCCTGTCAGATTCAAGGTTTGATTTTCCCATTCCTTAGGATTTAAAAGAATCTCTGCTGCAACCCTAGATGTGTCCTTACGGGCAACAGCTGACACAAGACCACTGCCTGCCGGACCACGAATCTCTCCATTTTCAAGCGCCATATCAATCAGGAAGTCCAAGTAAAAAAATTATCTCTCAAAAAGTGTAGGTGAACCCTAACTCCTTGATATAGGCTTCCGTCTGGGCATGATCTCGAGACAAGGTGAAAGTTGCCTTCTCATCTGCCCCATAAAAGGAGGTATAGACGATATGCTCTACTCCTGCTAGCTTTGCAGCATCTAAAAAGTCCTTGTGTTCCTTGACACGCTCTGGATTTTCCCGAGCAGAAACCATCAACAAGATATCGATCCCCTTTAAGGCCTCAACCACCTCTGGTGTATTGGCATACACTATTTTACGAATTTCCGCTGACGCATTGATCTTTGCACGCTCTGGGCTTCGTGCTAGATGGACTGAAGCGATTCCCTTCTTATCGACAAGATTAGCCACATAAGAACCTAATTTCCCTGTTACCCCTGTAATACCAATCATAACTGTTACTTCCTTTCCCTAGATGTCATTCTCTTTAGCTTTTAGATTTGAGATAATGCGCTCTTGATACTCCTCAAATTCTCGGATTTCTTGATCCGAAAATCCTTGATAGAAAATCTCACCCAGTTCCTTACTAACACGATCCCCAATTTCCTTTTGTGCCCAACCGAGGTCTGTCAAAGAAATATATTTTTTCCTTTTATCCTGCGTACAAGGTTGAATCGTAACCAAGCCTTGTTCTTCCAATTTCTTAACCATGCTGGTCAATGTATTATTGGCTAGACCCGTCGCAAGAGCGATATCGGTCGCAGTAGCGCACCCCAACTCTTGCTTCCACAAAATCGTTAAAATTTTCCCCTGTTCACTTCGGTATTGGGCATCTGGTTCCTTGCTCAAGAGTTTTTGAAAAAGTCGCCCGTTCAATAAGCGTATCTGTAAAGCTTGGTAGCCCCCTTGCATCTTGTCCATTTTGTCTCCTTTTTATTTCTATACCGAAATATCACAGTCATTGTATCACCGTTCGTTACATCTGTCAACTATTTCGATATCGAAATAAAAAATCTAAGAATATGTCCACAGAATCCTTGAGGAACTTCAAAATACCAGATTTTTTAATCCTTTTACACCATCTTCCTTGGAAGAAAAGCAACATTTATACTCCTTTTTGAACGACACTGAGTTTTACATCTCTTCACTATCATGCAGAATGAAATTTGTTAAAAAGCCTCGGTAGGGTTCTTCCTACCGAAGCTTTTTTGATGAAAAGAGATAAGGGTTAATGTCCTTTATGCTTGTCTCTTCGTTTTTTTGCTGTTTGCGTTCAAATTTCTCTTGTTTGAGCAATTGCTTTTTGGACACTAGATTGATGTTTTGAAATCTTTTTCCTTTCCTCATACTGCAACTGCAATAGTTCTTTCGACTTGGAAGAAACTTTTTGTTTTACTTGTTTCCTCACCATTCGCTGTAATCGTTTAGGATTCTTGATTTTTACATGTTGCTTAACTGTAGTTTCTGGACTAAAAGATAATTGAGTAAACTGAGTCTGTAAAATCTCTAGAATTTCATCATCTTTTGGCTCCTTACCAAATGTCACACGACAAACTTGATAAGTTTCTCGATACACTTGTTCGAACAAACCATGCCAAAATCCATCTTCAAAATAAACTGTCAATCCAATTGAAATTGTTTCCACGACAGCACCTCCTTAAATCTATCCCTAAGAATGGACAACCAAGGAGGAAGGTTACTGATAGGCTTGCCTACGTCTGGACTACCAACCAGAACTGTGTTTTTATCTTAGTTGGGAACTATTATAGCATATTTATAATCTATTTTTATTTCTTCTTCAAATGCCTATCAAAAAAATGAATCGTAGCTAGCCAAGAATCCTTACTCTCTCTCATCAATAAACGCCAATCTTTTCGATAACGGTGATTTGGTTGATAAGCCACTGTCAACATGTGACCTGTTTCATGATATTTTTTAAATGTAATGTGGCGTCCTTTATAATCTGAGACAATATCATCAATTGCTGACGAGGCATCCCATATTTCATCAACAGTACTTCCGAGCAATAAGATTGGTGAATGCATTTGACCGATATCTATCTTAGCAGAACGATCTTTAGGGAAGCTTTTTCTAAAAAGTTTGCTGAACAGATAATCTCCAAGTCGAAACTTTTGATAGGGAAGTTCTTTTTTCAAATTTGTCCAAGAAGAAGTGTGAGAGTTCCATTTCCCTTTTATCCCTTCATATACCACATCAGAGGGTGAATTTAGTACCAAACATTGAACGTCATTAAAAAGGCTCTCCTCAGCTAAAACTAATTCTGCTCCCTTAGACCGTCCATAGATTCCAATTCTTTCACTATCTACTTGAGGATGCTGACGTAGATAATCCTTTGCTTCCACAAGGCACTCTAAAGGAATACGTTCCAAATATTTTGGCAACCCCTCTAAACCAAAGTAGGCAACTGCTAGGCAAATATAACCTCTAGAAGATAGAAGCTGAGCTATATTCTGTGCCTTTTCAATCCTTCCTTCACTGCCGCTCACAATAATCAATGCTGGTGTTTTTATTGCCTTTTGATCATAAAAAAGTCTCCCTTGAAAATGTTCCCCGTAAATATCTTGATGACTAATTTGCGAACTCATGTAATGTCTTGTGAAAGTTCTCTCTGCAATGACAGTATTTCCTTGCATAATTTTGATATCCACAAAAAAATGATCTAATATGGGAATTTCAGAAAGAGAGTTTGGAAGTTTCTTTCTCTGATTGGTCAAGGGCTTGGCATTAAAAAATAGTCCCATTGTTGAAATGCCTTCATAAGAGCCAGAACAAGATGGAGTTTGTGAAATATCAATAATACCATTCTTATCTGATACAAAAGTCCCTGTTGATCTCCATAAAACATCATGAGCTAAAAGCATGGGAGCATTGATACAATAATAATCAGATAGAAACATTTCGACTCGATATGTTTCTCTTGGTTTTAAGCCATCGATGACAATATTAAAAGATGCGTCTGCTAAATCAGACTCTGAGATCAGTTCAATTTGTATATTCATATCTTCCTCTTTTTGTTAATATAATTAACAATATAGTTATAAAATTACCGTGATTTTTACCACGGTAATTCTTGCCAAACCTGTTCAACATCATCCATCAATTTCATAATCATTTGAAGATCCTCCTCATTATAGTTTTTTAAAACTGAAAAAATGGCTGTCTCAATATGTTCTTGCTGCTCTTTATGAATGTTAAAAACTTCAACCCCTTTTTTGGATAATATCAGATATTTATTTTTTTCATTATCCGGTGCAAATTCAAAAGCAACGAGGTCTTTCTTGGTTAAACGTCTAACACTCTGAGTAATGGCACTCCTAGACACTTCAAGTAACTCAGATAATTTCACTAGATTCACAGGCTGATTGCGGCCTATCAGGTCGATCAAATGGACTTCATTAATAGTGATTGATTTATCAATACTGTTCCTATGCTGAGCTTTTTTCAACTGTTCAAAAGCTAAAGCAAAGCTGTTAAAACGATTATTAAACTTATGCAGTTCTTTCTTATTCATAGCGCCTCTCTTTTTGTTAATGATATTAACAAAAATACTATTTATTGTCAAGCTGAGTCTAAAAAAATCCTCCAGAGTTGAACTCTGAAGGATTTATTTTTTATTTAACAACGATATTAACAAGCTTGTTAGGGACACTAATCACTTTCACGATGTCCTTGCCATCGATCTCTGCTTTGACTTTTTCGTCAGCTAGAGCGACTTCTTGCAATTCTTCGCGTGAAAGATCTTTCGCGACCATGAGTTTAGCACGGACTTTTCCTTTGATTTGAACGACGATTTCAATTTCGTCTTCAACCAATTTGCTTTCGTCCCATGTTGGCCAAGCCACATAAGAGATAGACTCACCTGTTGCTGCGACTGTTTGCCAGAGTTCTTCTGCCAAGTGAGGCGCAAATGGAGCGATCAATTGGATAAAGCCTTTGGCGTAATCCACATAGAGTTTGTCTTCCTTGTTGGCCGCATTGACAAAGACCATGAGTTGAGCAATGGCTGTGTTGAATTTCATAGACTCGATTTGCTCAGTGACAGCCTTAACAGTTTCGTTGTAAACCTTGTCTAGAGCGCCATTGTTTTCCGCAACGATTTCTTTACTTGTGATCAAACGGTACACACGGTCAAGGAATTTACGGCTTCCTTCCAGACCTTCTTCAGACCAAGCGATGGAAGCATCGAGTGGTCCCATGAACATTTCATAGACACGAAGGGTATCCGCACCGTATTGTTCCACCACATCGTCTGGGTTGACCACGTTCTTGAGGGATTTAGACATCTTAGCTGGCGCTTGCTCCAACTCTTCCCCTGTTTCCACATGGAAGAAGGAACCGTCACGTTTTCAACCTTGTCAGTTGCCACAAGAGCACCACGGTGGTCACGGTAGCTAGTTCCCAAGATCATTCCTTGGTTAAAGAGTTTTTGGAATGGCTCCTTAGTTGGAACAACACCAAGGTCATAGAGGAATTTATGCCAGAAACGAGCGTAAAGCAAGTGGAGCACGGCGTGTTCTGCACCACCTACGTAGATATCTACTGGCAACCATTGTTTGAGGAGATCCTCGTCAGCCAATTTCTCAGTGTTGTGTGGATCGATATAGCGGAGGTAGTACCAGCTTGAACCGGCCCATTGTGGCATCGTATTAGTTTCACGACGACCTTTGACGCCATCCTCACGGGTCACTTCCAGCCAGTCTGTCAAGTTGGCCAATGGGCTTTCTCCAGTACCTGAAGGGCGGATGTCCTTGGTTACTGGCAAGACAAGTGGTAGTTCACTTTCTGGAACAGCTGTCGAAGTTCCATCTTCCCAATGAATGATTGGGATTGGTTCACCCCAGTAACGTTGACGGCTAAAGAGCCAGTCGCGGAGACGGTAGGTCACCTTTTCTTGACCAAAGCCTTTTTCTTCTAACCAAGCCACAATTTTAGCAATCGCTTCTTCTTTGTTGAGACCGTTCAAGAAGTCAGAGTTGACGTGAAGGCCATCTTCTGTGTAGGCAGCCTCTTCAACATTGCCACCTTCCAAGACTTCTACGATTGGAAGACCAAACTGTTTAGCAAATTCCCAGTCACGCTCATCGTGGGCAGGTACGGCCATAACAGCACCTGTACCGTAGCTAGCAAGAACGTAGTCCGCAATCCAGATTGGGATTTCTTTACCATTGACAGGGTTGATCGCATAAGCTCCAGTCCAAACCCCTGTTTTTTCCTTGGCAAGGTCTGTACGAGCCAAGTCTGATTTAAGGCTAGCTTGGTGTTTGTAGTCCGCTACAGCCTCAGCTTGTTCTGGGCTTGTGATGGCATCTACTAGTTCATGTTCAGGCGCCAAAACAGTGAAGGTCGCACCAAAGAGGGTATCCGGACGAGTTGTAAAGACGGTGAATTCCTTGTCTGTCCCTTTTACTTTGAAAGTGACATTGGCACCAGTTGATTTTCCAATCCAGTTGCGTTGCATGTCCTTGATAGACTCTGGCCAGTCAAGGTCATCCAAGTCAGCAAGCAAGCGCTCCGCATAGGCAGTGATTTTGAGCATCCATTGGCGCATTGGTTTACGAACAACTGGATAGCCCCCACGCTCAGAGGTTCCATCTGGAAGAACTTCTTCGTTAGCGATAGCTGTGCCCAATTCTTCAACCCAGTTTACTGGCACTTCCGCTTCATAAGCCAAACCTTTTTCATAAAGCTTGGTGAAAATCCATTGCGTCCATTTGTAGTAGTTTGGATCTGTCGTGTTGACTTCACGGTCCCAGTCGTAAGAGAATCCAAGCGCATTGATTTGGCGTTTGAAGTTAGCAATGTTTTCCGCTGTGAATTCCGCTGGGTCATTCCCTGTATCCATAGCGTATTGCTCTGCAGGCAAACCAAAGGCATCCCAGCCCATTGGGTGAAGGACGTTGTAGCCTTGTGCACGTTTGAAACGGCTGAGGATATCAGTCGCTGTGTATCCTTCTGGGTGTCCTACGTGCAGACCCGCTCCAGATGGGTAAGGAACATGTCCAATGCATAAAACTTAGGTTTTGAAGCATCTGTTCCTGTCTTAAAAAGTATGATGGTCAGCCCAGTATTTTTGCCACTTAGGCTCGATTTCTTTATGATCGTAAAAACTCATAGCGTCTCTCCAATTTTCGTGATGCTCCTATTATACCATTTTTAGGCGATTTTTAAAGGTTCAGACAAAGAAAAAGACAGGTCCCATACGGGACCTGTCCATCCTGTTTTTCGCTAAGAAAAAGTCTATTTCACATGCTTTTTCAAGTTCTTTTTTTGCGCTTTTTTTATTGGATTCTTCTTTTTCTTTCTTCCATTGTTCACGCGCTTTGTCATAGTCTTTCGCCGCTACGACCTTGTCTTGAACTTCTAAATACTTATAGTTAAAGGTTTGACCCTTGTGGCCTGTCCAAGCAAAGGCTGCAGAGTATGGTACAGTCTTACGAACGACTGGAGAAGCCCCATCCGAATGAATCGGAATCAAGAGGGCGCTATCGGTCAACCAAGCCTGAGCCGCAGCATATTTTTCATAACGCTTGTTCACATCAGTGTTTTCTTTTTGAGCGTCCTCAATTAATTGATTGTACTCATCAAAGCCAGCTGCTTTTGCCGCCGCATTATCCGTACCAGCATCGAATCCAAAGTAAGAATTGGCATTTTCACCAGATTTACCACTGGTGATGTCGATGTAAGAAGATGGGTCCGTATAGTCTGGTCCCCAGCCCAAGTTATTGTTTAGATCCCAGTCTTGTTGGGAAGCATTTTCAGCAAAGTAAGTCACTCGTTGAAGATCATCCTCAGAAACCATATTCAGATCGATGACAATATTTTCTGCTCCCAATGTAGATTCAATCGACTGTTTGAAGGATTGGGCTTGTTTGATTCCTTCCGTATAAGTCGAAGAAGTTGGAAGGTCTAAATGAATTGGGAATTCAACTCCTTGAGACTGCAATTCTGCCTTAGCTTTGGCAAACTCTTCTTTGGCCTTGCTTGGATTGTAGAGGGTGTCTTTTCCATCTGCGACAGAGACCCCTTTCCATTCATCCCCATAAGCTTCTAAGTCTTTTTCTACTGCATCACCAAATTGTTTGCCATCGATTTGGACAAAGTTTGGTGGCGTAAAGGTATTACGGATCACCTTATTGGCACCCGCTTCCCCGTTAGTTTGCGCTACATAAGCCTTGCGGTTGAAGGCAAACATAATAGCTTGACGGAAGTCCTTGTTCAAGATTGCTTTCTTGGTAGAGGCCTTTTGAGCATCCGTGGTCTTCTTTGTGATTTCATAGGCCTGACGGTCAATGTTGAAGGAAAGGTTATAGGTTGAGGAACCTTGGTCAGTATAGACGATGTCGTCCTTATGCTTCTTCTCTACACTCTTATAGTTGGAACCATTTGGGAAAACACGGGCAACTGTATAGTCACCGTTATCAAATCCACGGATCAGAGACTCGGAGTCTTGACCATCATAATAGGTCAGTTTGACTTTACTGATCTTGACATTTTCCGCATCCCAGTATGTTGGGTTCTTTTCCAATATCGCAGAAGATTTAGAAGTGATAGATTTGATCAAATAAGGACCGCAGTATAGGATACTAGATGGAGAAGTTCCTTGACCATAGTCATCTCCTTTAGATTTCAGGAACTCTTCGTTAACCGGCATCAAGATCCCCATCGTAGTCTTAGAATTCCAGAAACTTTCTGGTTGGCTCAAGGTATATTGAACGGTATAATCATCAATAGCCTTTACTCCAACAGTTGAGAAATCAGATGTTTTCCCTGATACATAATCATCCAAGCCTTTGACAGATTTTTGGACCAAGTAAATCGCTTGTGATTTCTTGTCTGCCGCGTGTTTGAGGCCTGTGACAAAGTCTTTGGCCTTGACTTCTCCATATTCTTCCCCTTCAGAAGTCATCCATTTGACCCCTTTACGGAGTTTATAAGTATAGGTCAAGCCATCCTTGGAAACAGTCCAGTCTTTAGCAAGCGATGGGATCAAGTTCCCGTACTTGTCCACTTCCAACAAGCCATCTATCGCATTTCCTGTAAACTCGGAAGTCGATTTTTTATTGGAAATCGAGTAGTCTAAGGTATCCGGATCCTGGGTATAGACATAGCTAAAATGTCTGACCACCAGAGCTACTAGATTTTCCCTCCTGAGCAGGCTGCCAGTACACCAGCTGATAAAAAGCAGAGCGCTGGTAGCTAAGAGTACCTTCCCTTTGTTCATATAAATCACCTCATTGTAAAAAATGTTATACTCAATTTAAATTATAGCACTTTCTAGGGAAATGTAAACGCTTTTACTGCGAAATTATTCTATTTTTCCTTTATTTTTTCAATTTCTACTTTTTCTAAAATTTTTTCAAGTTGAATCCCTGGCCTGTATGATATAATGGAATCTATGAATTATGTGAGACATTTACACAAACGACTAAAACACAGCCTCTTGTCCCTCCTTGTAGGAGTCTTGACATTAGGCCCTATTTCCACTGCCTTTGCGGACGACATCTACCAGCAAGAAGATGTCATGAAAATCGCAGCTGATGCTGGACTGGTATTGGACGATTTTTACAAGCCCAAGGCTGACATCGTCATCGACGCCAATACTGGAGCTATATTGTACGGAGACAATATCGACACGGTCCGGGACTCAGGAAGCATGGCCAAACTCATGAGTGCCTATGTGGTCTTTCGGGCCCTCAAAGAAGGCAAGATCAAATATGATACCGTGGTTACAGCAACAGAGGCAGACCAAGCCATCTCGGAAAAACAATCTGTTAAGTAACTCACCCATTGTAGCTGGTGTTGACTACAAAGTATCTGAATTGATCAAGATGCTCTTTGTTCCATCTTCCAGTGCGGCCGTGATTATGCTCGCCAAACGCCGTCACTGACAATGATCCCGATAAGTTTTTTTGGACTTAATGAATCAGTACGCACAAGAAATGGGGATGAGCCATACCAAATGGCACAATCCAAATGGGGCGATGATTTCGGTCCTTCAGGGCTACTACAATCCTCAGCGCTACGATGTCAATGCGAATAACGAAATCACAGCGCGGGACATGTCTATTCTGGCTTATCACATCGTAAACGACCTGCCAGAAATGTTGGAATACACCAAAGCAAGCTCACACTACCATCATGGAAGGAACCCCCTACGAGCAAAGCTACGATAACTACAATACTTCGCTCGAAGGTGGAAAATTCGCCCTTAAAGGAACAGATGGACTCAAAACTGGATCTAGCCCGACTGCTGACTATAACTACACCGCGACCACCAAGCGGGGGAAACAACGGATTATCGAAGTGATTTTGGGGGTTGGGAACTACGACGTCGAGATCGCCGAAAGCTACCGCAATCAAATAGGGAATACCCTGGCTGAGAAAATGTTCGCAGACTACCAGTATAAAAAAATCCTTTCTGCAGGCGATCATACCATCGACGGGAAGACCATTCAGCTGAAGCAAGACTTCTATGCGACCGTTAAGAAGGGGACGAAGCCAGCCCTTAAACTGGAAGACAACCGCCTAGTCGTTCAGAACGGCTTGCAACAGGTATCTCCAAGTATTAAAGCGGGAGTGACCGTCAGTGAGTCTAAAACAACGACCTTTAGCAGTAAAAGCAAGGGACTAGATGTTATGTGGCTCTTCTGCTTCCTGCCTGCCGGAATTTTATACCTGATCTTTAAACAAACCGATCCAAAAAGAAGAAAATAGAAAAAGAACTCCCATTACCATAAGGTATGGGAGTTCTTGGTTTGTTGACAAAGTCATCTTAGAAACTTTCCTTAGGTGAGTACGGACGTCAGCGAACTTCGAAGAAGTTCCATGACTTAGTTTTGAGCCTAAGGTCTCAAAACTCCCGAGTGCCTGAAACAATTGTTTTCAGGCACTTTTCTCACGGCGGAAAGTTCCTAAGTATTTTTTAATGAGCCTTAAAAAGTATCTAATTTTAATTTTTTAGGCATCCATTAGTTTGTTTGATGTAAAAAAATCAGTTTGTCTACATTATCTGTGAATGACAGATATTGATTTAGTCTAAACCTTGAACGTAGGCATCTACTGCTACGATGGCTTGGGCAATATCAGAAGCCTTCACTTCAAATGGCATTTGATGGATGGTTTCTCCTTCGATGGTGGCTTGTTGACCAACTTTGAGAAGATCTTCGTAACTTGCATTTTCAAGATGCATTTCTTTCAGAGTCGTTGGCATGCCAATTTGTTGATAGAAACGAATGTATTTGTTCAATTCTTCCTTTTGGACGGTTTTCTAAGAACAATTGAACCAAGGTTCCATAGGCTACTTTTTCACCGTGAGTCAAATGGTGGATGTCCCCAGTAAGGGCTGTAAAGCCATTATGGATGGCATGGGCAGCTGCTAACCCACCACTTTCAAACCCAATACCACTAAGAAGGGTATTGGCTTCAATGATGTTTTCAAGAGCAGGGGTTACGACTTTGGCTTCACAAGCAGCCATGGCTTGGAGTCCATCAGCAAATAAGGTTTCTTCACAACGTTGTGCAATGGCGACACCCGCTAAGGTTTGTCGTTGACCCAACATGGTTTTTCCATTGGCTTGCATTACCGCACGCGCTTCGACCCAAGTCGCTAATCCATCTGCGATTCCAGAAGCGAGCAAACGTTTTGGTGCTTGAGAGATGACTTTGCTATCCACCAAGACCAATTCTGGGTTTTTAGAATAGAAAATATAGCGAGCAAAGGCACCTTCATCCGTGTAGATAACTGACAAAGCGGAAACGGGAGCATCTGTAGAGGCAATGGTAGGGGCAATCACAACTGGTGATTTTAAAAGATCGGCAATAGCTTTCGCACTATCGATGGTCTTTCCTCCACCAAGTCCAATGACCAAATCACAGCCATTTTCTTCTGCCAAACTAACCACACGATTGATTTCGTTATCAGAAGCTTCTCCATTAAAGAAGACTGGCAAGACTGTAAATCCATACCGAAGGAGATATTTTTCAAATCGTTCTCCTACGATTTCATAGACTACTGAGTCGCATAGTAATACAGGATGACTCCCCAGTTCTAAAATAGGTTTTGCATTTTCAAATAAGGCATTTTCCCCTTGAATGTAACGTGACGGACTTGCAAAATTTCTCATATACTCCTCCTTTATCAAATTATATTCTGATGATGAATAGCTGACCAATCATTTGCAAAATCATTCACCGCTTTTTCAATTGACGGCATTCCAAAAGCCGCTTCAAAGACATCTGCCCCTGCAGTGATTGCTTGTGTTCCCTTCTTTAAATGCTCGATTAACTTGAGCCCGACATTCTTAAAAGGATGCTGCTAGAATTTTTGCTTGATGAATGATTACGCTCGATGGAACTCGCTAACTGTGAAATAACCTGAGCTGAATCAATGTTTAAGTTTCTCCATACGATTGTAATAAGGTGCTAAGATAGTCGGCTCCTGCTTCAATAGCTAACAGACCTTGAAAATACAGTATAAATTGCTGTTGCAGTAATTTTTGTAACCCTTCTGCTTTTAACACTTTTGATTGCTGCCAAGTCCTTCAGGTGTTACTGGGAACTTTAATATAAAAGTATTTTCATCGCATTGTTCTCGAATTTTCAGCAGCATCTTTTAAAATTCCTTCATAATCTTTTCGCGACAACTTGAACATGGATGGAAGGAGATCCTCCCAATGATTTCCCGAACCTCATGGATACGATCAAAAAAATCAATGTTTCCCTTCTTTTTTTGGCAATTGTTGGGTTCGAAGTTACCCCAGCAGAGGTAACACTCGATGCCCATTTTTTTATCTCATCTAAATTTAAAGTATCAAGCATAAATTCCATATACATACCTCTTTACTATAGAGTATGCTCTGTCCGTCCAATAATATCATCTTGTGTAGCTCTTGATAGTACATTGAAGAAAGCTGAGTAGCCTGCAACACGTACAATTAAGTCACGGTGTTTTTCCGGATGTTTTTGAGCATCTAACAACGTTTCTCTAGAAACCACATTGTATTGAATATGGTATCCATGTAGACGATTAAAGAACGTACGGAGTAAAGCAATAAGTTTTAATTTATCTTCTTCTTTGGCTAAAGTTTGTGGGTTTACTTTTTGGTTCAGTAAAACACCACCAACAATTTCATCTGTTGGCAATTTAGAAACAGATTTTAGAACAGATGTTGGGCCATGTTGGTCCATATTGTGGGATGGAGAGCATCCTTCTGCTAGTGGAGTTCCAGCATTACGACCGTCCGGAGTAGCTAATGTTCCACGACCTTGTCCTACATTGGCTGAAATAGAAGATGTACCTGAGTAACGGATACCACCGATTGGCCCACGTCCATAGCGAGTATTTGGATATTTAGCAATTTCATCCACATAAATATCGTATGCTTCTCGAACTAAGCTGTCTGCATAGTCATCATCGTTTCCATACTTCGGTGCATCATGGATAAGCATCTCTTGGATTTCTTTTTCCACGTTCGCCCTCGTAATCGGTTTTCCAGAGCATGCCATAGCTCTTGTGGCGTTAAGCGTCCCTTCTTCGAAATACCAGTTTCTTGATTGCTGCAAGTGAATCGGATAAGTTTGCAATACCCACTTGTAAACCAGAAATATAATCGTAGACAGCTCCACCTTCTTTTAGGTGTTTTCCACGTCCAATACAGTCATCTGTCAAAGCTGAACAGAGGATATCTGGCACTTCTCTTTCAAGAGATAGGTCGATAGAGTTTTCTACGATCACACTCATGCGGGTTAAGTGGCGCAAAGTCTTGTCCCAAGCAGTTTGCAATTCATCGAAGCTCTTCATGTCTTTAAAATGACCAAAGCTTGGTGCAAAGCGCTTGCCAGAAGCAGGATCGATTCCGTCATTCATCGTAATGAGCAAAACTTTAGGGAAGTTCATATAACTCATACCTGTACAGCGATATCCCCATTTACCTGGAACAGCTGTTTCTACACAACCAATTGCACTGTAATCATAAGCATCTTCTTCAAGAACACCTTTTGAAATAAAGGATGGAATAATGATCTCATCATTATTGAAAGCAGGCATACCGAATCCGAGCTTCATAACTTCAATACATTCGTTCATGAAGCGGGCATCCAAACCAGCATGGTAACGAACAGTTAAGTTTGGTTGAGGAAGGTGAGTTTGAGCAACAGACTTCAACACTAAATAAGACAATGGGTTAACAGCGTCTTTCTTATCACGCGTTTGACCACCAATCGTAACATTTTGATAAAGCGGACTACCTGCAGATGAGAAGGTATGTGCTTGACTACGTACTTTGTTAATTGTAATAGTCTTAATCCAAAGGTTGGTCAAGCGTTCAACAATACTCTCTTCAGTTTCCCGTCCACTTTCCAAATCAGCTTTAACGTATGGATACATATATTGGTCAAAACGGCCATATGAAAGTGAGTGTCCATTTGATTCAATCTGAAGAATACATTGGATAAACCAAACAGACTGAACAGCCTCTGCAAATGTACTTGCAGGCTCGTATGGAACTTTTGAGCAAATCTCTGCAATTTCAAGCAATTCCTTCTTACGTTCAGGAGTTGCTGTTTCAGCAAGTTGTTTAGCAAGTTCCACAAATCGTTGAGCATAGGTCTTAACAGCATCAACTACGATAAAGATAGAATCGTAAAAATGGTACTTATCAATGCTAGCTGGATCCGTTAGATCTAGGGCTGCTTTAGCTTTGCGAGCTCTTTCTTCAAAACCTTTCAAGCCATATTGCAATAATTTTTGATAATTGACTGCTAAGTGGGCATCTCCTGAATTCATCTTCCCTTCCATACCGAAGAATCCTGTTTCCATATAGACAGATACTTCTTCAGGTAGAAGAGCTCCAGCTCTTGCACGTAAGTTATTATTTTCCCAGAACGGTGCGATACTACGGAGCTGCTCTTTCGTTTCTTCCGTAATATAGAAGACGTCACCATCCCGCTTTTCAAAAAGATCCAATTCCTTCAGAACGAACTCTAAAGTATATTCTGGGAAGATCGGAGCATCTTTATTAGAGGATGCTTGGTTTCCAGCAATCATGGATTCATCCTCAATATAGATTGTCATATTTTCAAGAATCTCTTTCAACATATAGGCACGTTTAAGAACATTTGGTTGTTCCTTATAACGATCATATGCCTTAGTTGCAAGAACGGCACGTTCAGCGTCGATATAAGGCTTCTTGTTTAAGACATCTTCACGATACTTATTCATGCGTTCAGTGAGGCTTCCAAAATATTCTGTTTTAATGCTTGTACTTGCTACTTCTACTTGTTTCATTTTTTCAAAACCTTTCTTTTGAAATTATTTTGTTTTCTTTCGTAACTATAGTAGCATTAAATTTTACGAATTTCAATGAATTATGGATAATACCTATAAATTCTATTCTAGTCGCACATCTGTGCATTCCTAATAAACGCACTATTTTTCAGCTTGTAATTCGTTGTTATAGGCAAGATTATCTTGGAATTTGAAGAATGGGAAATATACGACAGTCGAGGTTGCAAGAACCAGCACTTGAACGAAAGCACCTTGCCAACCTCCAACCATAAATCCAGAAATAATGGCTGGTGTACTCCAAGGAAGGGTCACACCTGAGAATGGATGCATGAACCCAATAGCAATTGAAGTATAAACAATTATCGCTGCTAAAATTGGAACGATAATAAATGGAAGGAACATCACTGGGTTCATTACAATTGGGAAGCCAAATACGACGGGTTCATTAACATTGAAGATTGCAGGAAAAGCTGCAACTTTCCCAAGTGCCTTATATTGTTTTGACTTAGCAGCAAATAACATAGCAATAACCAAACCAAAGGTTATACCTGATCCAGACAAAATAAGGAAACTATCTAGGAATTGTTGGGTTACAATGTGGGCACCATTTTCAACGGATAGCTTCCCAGCTGCCAACATTGATTTATTGGCATCCAGGTTAGAAAGTAGTAAGGCTGTTACTACACCATTGACAACTGATTGTCCGTGCACACCAAACCACCACAAGAACGAAATAAAGAAGGCAATTCCAATCGCTCCGTAAAGTGATCCTGTTAGACCTTGTAGAGGAACCTGAATGACATCATAGATCATTTCAATGAAAGGTACCGCCACTTGTCACTACTTTTGATACGATATAGACAATCATTGATAGTAAGAAAATCACGAAAGCAGGAATCATCGCTTCAAATTGTTTGGCAATGGCTTGAGGTACTTGTTCTGGCATTTTAATAACAATGTGTCTTTGGATAAACACAGTATAAATCGCACCAACTACCAGACCAATAATAATAGCACCCGATAATCCCTTGACCACCAAACCATACTTTTTGCAATGGCATCACCAATCGGTTCTCCCTTAGCTGGTACATAAGAAGATTTTTAACAAGATAAAGAATGAAGATAGGGACAAAACTCCCTGCTGGCAAAGGGTTCTACTCCACTGTTTTTTTAGCATATGAATAACCAATGGAGAAGCACGAAATTAATCCCATGATGGCGAATGTTCCTGAATAAACCTGCATAAATGGCTCTGTCCATGTATCGCCAAATACACTAGCAATAGCCTGATTAAGGCCTTCAAATGGTAATTGCCCAATAATCAGAAACAAACTACCAACTACCGTTAATGGAAGGATCGCTAACATCCCATCTTTAAGAGCAATAATTCCTTTCATGTTTACAAAACGCATGATTGGAGCGATAATTTTCTGAGAATTAAAATTAGACATGGGAAGCCTCCTTATTTTTCTCCTAGCAATTCTAGAGCTAGATTTAGTACTTTCTTACCATCCAACATCCCATAATCTGCCATAGGGATGACAGCAATAGGGATATGGTTTGCCTCACAAATCGCTTTTTGATTTATCCAAAGTATAAGCTACTTGAGGGCCCAACAATGCGACATCGATTTCTGGGGCAAAATCTGCTAATTTCGCTTGAGAATAGGCATCGATTTCAGCATCAATCCCTAATTCCTTAGCCGCCACCTTCATATTATTTACCAACATTCCTGTTGAAAATCCTGCTGCACAAAACAATCCAATTTTCATCTTCTTTTCCTCCTTATTGTTTCGCTGAAAGTTCTTTACGTAAGTCAATCATTTCTTTAATCAAGTTAATCTCTGTGATTGAAGTCATTAAGTGATCTTGTGAGTGCACAAACAAAGCTGTAATCTCTGTCTTTGTCCCACCTGCTTCCTGGGCTAAAAATTGTGTTTGCAGGTTATGCGCTTCTAGCAATGCTGCATCTGCTTTTGCAATTTCGCCTTCAGAAGATGTAAAATCGCCCTCCTTAGCATATGATAAAGCTTGGTAAATATGCTGTTTAGCATCACCCGCATTTAAAATCAATCCCATAATAATTTGGTCTGCAACAATTATTTCCATGTGCACTACACTCCTTTGTCAATCTACTGAAAGCGCTTTTTCTATTGTCAATATACCATTTATATTTTTGCCGGTCAATAAAATCGCAACATTTGATTATTGTTTTTGATTTTTTGCACATTTGTGCTATTTAACTCAAAAAAATAAGGACTGCATTCCTGCTGTCCTATTTTTTAGTAAATTGCTGATCACCATCTAATTCTAAAACTTTTAAGATCGTCGCTTCATCTGTGACTAAATGATTGATATAGTTGGCTTTCAAAACCGATAAAATAGCTTTTGCTTTCTGATCACCGTAGGCTAAAGAGATGGTGTTTGGTACCTTTCTCAATTCCTCCAATGTGATAGATATTGTTCTTTCCTGTAATTCAGGATAAACGGGGATACCTTCTTGATCAAAGAAACGACAGCATACTTCTCCTACAGCATGTTCTGACTCCAATTTCTTAAAATCATTTGATGTCAGCATATCAAACCACTGAGGATTCTTGCTATCTGCATAGCCACCAATCCCCTACAGCCGCAACATCCAAACAACGCCAACTAGCTTTCAAATCCTCAAAATACTTAGAAGATAAGATGCCTTCCGTCACCTCAGAATTTTCTTGAATGACACTCGCGTTTATAAAATGACATTCCCCATGAAATTTACTCGCCATACTGTAGATCAGCGTATTGACATGGTAGCGAGCATGGATATGACTGGGACCTCCAGCTAGGGGATAAAATTGAACACCATCCAAGCGCTTCGTTCCAACTTGTTCTACCATTAATCTGAGAGACTTGCCCCATGAAAATCCGACTGTCATTCCATCTTCAATCAAATTACGAAGCATGACCGCACTTGCTTGCGCCAGTCGCTTTTCAAGGCTTTCTCGAGGCTCATCAACTAGATTCGGTATAATCTCGATAGCTTTTAAGCCATATTTTTGTTTGATATAATTTTCTAAATGGAAGAGGCGAGTATCAAAGTTTTCGATTTCAATTTTTACAACTCCCTCTTTTTTAGCCTCTGCTAGCATTCTGCTGACAGTTGTACGGTAGATTCCAGTTTCTGCTGCGATTTGCGATTGACTTTTGTCTTCAACATAGTATAGATAGGCTAATTTAGCAAGTAACTTTTTCCGTTCATCTTTCAATTGGCTTCTCCTTCTTATACTAAAGTTAAAATCGTTTGCGAATCCTCAAGTTTTTCTTTCGCTTCTTGAGATATATTCTTATCTGTTATGACTCTCGAAACTTGTGAAAGTGCAAATCGTCTGACAGTTCCACATTTCCCAAATTTACTTGAATCTGTTAAGACAATCACTTCTTTAGAAACATCGGACATAGCTTGAACAACTTCACTTCTCATCATATCTTTCCCAGTAAAGCCAAGTTCATCATCATATCCGTCAACCCCTACAAAAGCAAAGGGAACTCTAAAAGAGCGGATTAATTCTTTCAAAAGCGGACCTACAGTCACTCTCGATTCTTTTTGAAATTCACCACCAAGTAGGATGATTTTACAAGAATCATATTCCTGAATATAATCTGCAATAAAGTAAGAATTTGTCACAATCTTGACATTCTTTTTTGTTTGGCAAATTTCTTCCGCTAGCAAGGCACATGTAGAGCCCGATTCAATCAAAACCGTGTCGTTATCCTTAATTAATTTAGCAGCTTCCCTGGCTATTCTTTTCTTGGTATCATATTGAAAGGACAATCGAACATTGATATCATCTCCACTATTTAAAACAGCATAGCCGTGTTCTCTATGCAATAATCCTTTGGATTCTAGCTTGTCCAAATCCTTTCGAATGGTCACTTTAGAGACTTGTAATTTCTCAGACAAGCTATTAACATCAATCTTTTCAAATTCCGATACTAATTTCAATATTTCATCTAAACGTTGCATTGTTTTTACCTCTTCTCTATTTTAGCAAATTTTCGAGTGAATTCAAAACAAAATAAACTTTCGTTCGTAATTGAATTAGTTTCTTAAATAATGTATAATGGACTTACTAGATTGATAGGAGAGCAAAAATATGGAACAAAATCGTGGCATAATCTTTAATATCCAACACTTTAGTATCCATGATGGCCCTGGAATCCGAACTACTGTATTTCTAAAAGGATGTCCCCTACGTTGTCCATGGTGCTCCAATCCTGAATCCCAGCGTGCAAATCCTGAAAAAATGTTGGATGCTGTTACTAAAAAGGAAACCATCACAGGAGAAGAAAAAACAGTTACAGAGATCATAGATGATGTCTTAAAAGACGTTGACTTCTACGAAGAATCTGGTGGTGGCCTTACCCTGTCTGGTGGAGAAATCTTCGCTCAATTTGAATTTGCCAAAGCTATCTTAAAAGCTGCGAAAGAAGTTGGACTTCATACTGCAATCGAAACGACAGCTTTTGTTGAACATGAGAAATTTGTCGATCTCATTCAGTATGTTGATTTTATTTATACAGACCTTAAACATTACAATACACTTAAACATAAGAAGGTTGTCGGAGTCAACAATCATCTGATTATTAAAAATATTCATTATGCCTTTGCTCAAAACAAAACAATCGTTTTACGTATTCCAGTCATTCCTAATTTCAATGACTCTTTAAACGATGCTGAAGAATTTGCTTCTCTTTTTAATTCTCTCAACATCGATGAAGTACAACTTCTCCCATTTCACCAGTTTGGAGAAAACAAATACAAGCTTTTAGGACGTCGCTATGAAATGGAAGGAATAAAAGCCCTGCATCCAGAAGATTTATATGACTACCAGCAAGTTTTTTTAGATCATGACATTCACTGTTATTTCTAATACACTCAAAAATCCCCAAAGCTAGTTTCAGTCAGCTGAAACTTGGCTTCGGGGATTTTTATTTTTTTTCACGAGCGATCAAGAAAATCAATCAATTGCTTAACTGAAGTCGAGACTACCAAATAATTACACGATCCTCTGGTGCGCCCATGCCATC
>BNJU01001739.1_pt1 | contig 90935 bp, 92 predicted proteins | sample 8539281 | NCBI WGS metagenome assembly BNJU01 (sample SAMD00202456, study PRJDB9452) | human saliva metagenome | isolation source: human saliva | place: Japan
AAGCCTCGCGACTGAGAACGTCCGCGTTCATCAATGGCGGCCGGTCCGCCCCGCACTGGGGTGGCCGGCCACCGTTGTCAGCGGAACGAGACGCGTCGGCTGCCTCGCGAGGAGATGGAGTGCCGTGAGAAGTCAGATTCGTACGTTGACCTCAGTTCCACCGTCGTCTTCCCCCTGCCGATGGACATCATCGGACCGCTCCTGGAGCGCTTCGCCCCAGGCCGGCCTGCCGGAGGCTAACGAGGACGAGGACGGCGAATGAGCTGGCGCACCGCGTCGCCGATGAAGGCCGCGACCGCCGCCCACACCAGCACCGATGGCCGCCCAGCGGGCCGGAGATTCGCTCGTGAAAGGCTCCCCAGGCCAGCAGGGAACTGGATGGTCGGAGCGATGTACTGACTCATCCCCCACCACCGACAGCGCACGCCGAGTCCCGGCGGCGAAGAGCAGCAGGGGCACCGCCGTGACCGGGCCGGCCACCACGAGCAGCGCCATCATCGGCCAGCCCTGACCAGGGAGCCTGCCAGGCCGACTGCCCCTGCAAGCCATGTGGCCCAGGTGAGGCGAGCGCGGCTGGAGCCACGACGGCGCTCTCCACCGTCAGGCCCGGTCAGAGCGTCACATCAGGCCCGAGCTGCTTCTTGACCAGCCCGTACGGGGCGAAGGAGAAGGCCAGCGCCAGGAGATCCACGGCAGCGAGCCCTGAAGCAGCACGAGGGGCCACTCCGGCGCCCGCCAGCGCGATCGAGACCCGGTGCGCGGGGCGCAACCGCTCATGCAGCACCAGTGAGGCCAGGGCAACCGTCACCAACGGGTTGATGAAGTAGCCCAGGGCGGCGTCGGCCGTGCGCGCGCTGTTGACGCCGTAGACGTAGACGAGCCAGTTGACCGAGACCAGCAGTCCGCAGACGGCCAGCATCCCCAGCAGGCGCGGTGAGCGCACCGTGGACCAGCTGCGCCCGAGCGGCGGCGCAGGGCGATGAGCATCAGGCAGGGTCACGAGCGTCCAGAGGATCCGGTGACCGATGATCTCCACGCTGCCGGCGGCCGAGGAGGTGGAAGTAGAGGGGAAGACGCCCCACAGGGTGCTAGCAGCCGATGACCAGAGCCATCCCAGTGCTATCGAGGCGTCCCTGACGCCGAGGTCGCGCGGCCTCAGGAAGGGCCGGTGGCGTAGCAGTGGGGCCGTCTTTCGAGGAGGATGCACCGGGGAGGAGCTCATTGTGATCTGTTCCTGATCCGTTCGCGCTTGGGGATGGCTGCAGTGACCGTGTCGCCGCTCCGCGTAGCATAGTGAGGCGCACTGGACCGCCTCGGAAGGGTTCGCTCTTTCTCCGGGCGAGGACGGCGCGCCGATCGGTCCCGATCGCTCAGCCCCGGGCCTCACAGGCCCGGACCCCCACATGAAGGAGCTCCGCCATGGCCGACGCCGCCCGCGCCCGCAAGGTCGCCGACCGTATTCACGAGACGGTGGCCCGTCTCCTTCAGGGGGCGCATCAGGATCGCGCCTGGGCTTCGTCACCATCACCGACGTCCGCGTCACCGGGGACCTCCAGCAGGCCACTGTCTTCTACACCGTCTACGGCAGCGATGAGGAGCGGGAGGAGACGGCCAAGGCGCTGCGCTCAGCCAGGAGACTCATCCGCTCCGAGGTCGGCAAGGCGCTGGGTATCCGCCTGACCCCCTCACTGTCCTTCCAGCTCGTGCCCTTCCCACCACCGCCAAGACCCTGGAGGACGCCCTGGCTCAGGCCCGGGTGCGCGACGCCCAGATCGCCAAGGTCGCCGAGGGGGCCACCTACGCCGGTGATGCCGACCCCTACCGCCACGATGAGGAGGCCGAGGAGGCTGAGGACGGCGACCGTGAGGCCGAGGAGACCGACCAGGAATCACAACGGACGCCGAGGACCTGTGACGGCCTCCGAGCGGTTAGAACCGGTGCACAGGATGGGCCCCGATAGCGGCCACGAACACGCACGTCGTCGCCCCGACGTTCCCCGCAGCGCGGTCACGGCCGCCGACAGGGGTCCTCGTGGTGGACAAGCCCAGGGGCTGACCAGCCACGATCGTCAGCGCCACCCGCCGCCTGGCCGCCACCCGCAGGTGGGGCACGCCGGCACCCTCGACCCCATAGCACCGGCCTGCTACTGCTGGGCATCGGGCGCGCCACCCGCTTCCTCACTTACCTGGTAGGGGGCCGACAAGACCTACGAGGCCACCGTTCGCCTTGGGGCGGAGACCACGACGGAGGACGCTGACGGGAGATCACCGCGACCCGCGGCTGCCGGATCGAGGACCTGCCCGAGGACCGCCTCCAGGAGGCGCTCACCGCCCTGACTGGGCCGATCCAGCAGGTGCCCAGCGCCGTCTCCGCCATTAAGGTCGACGGCGTGCGAGCCTACCAACGCATCCGTGACGGGCAGGATGTCGAGCTGCAGGGCCAGACCTGTCACCATCCACGAGCTGCGCCTGACCGGAGAGCCCCGCAGATCGTCGACGGTGACGGCGCCCGGAGCGACGGCTCAGGGACGGTGGAAGCTGTCGACATCGACATCCTCGTCTCCTGCTCCTCCGGCACTACGTGCGCGCCCTGGCCCGCGACCTGGGGCGGGCACTGGGCTGCAGGGGCTCATCTGACCGCGCTGCGGCAGCCGCAGTGGGCCTTCGATATCGACGAGGCCCGCACCCTGGCGGACCTGTCCGCCCAGGTCGAGGCCGACGCCTCGGCCCCCGAGCCTCACGGGGTCACCACGGTTGCGCTGGAGGAGGTTGCCCGGCGCTGCTTCGAGCGGCTGGCCCTCAGCCGGGACGAGGGCGCGCACTGCGCTACGGCCGGCCTCTCGACGCCGCGGTCCTGAAGCGGGCCGATCACCCGAGACCAGCGGCCGCAGGCCTCCCGGGGACGGCTGAGCAGCGTGTCGTGGCCGGATTCGCCCCGATGGGCGCCTCGTGGCACTGTTGAGGCACCAGGGTCCGCGTGCGCGTCCGGTGCTGGTCTTGGACCCGGCCTGAGACGCGTCACGGGCCGCCGGCCCGTCCGGCGCGAGCACCTCGATGAGCACCATTTCGTGAGGAGACGCGATGAGGCCAGACCGGCGGATGCCGCTGCGGATGCGGCGGGCACGGCAAGCGCAATGAGCAGGACGAGCGGGCCGCCGCTCCTGCAGTCGCCCAGCCGGTGGTGAGGGCTACCGGCCCGAGCCCGCGCAGACCTCCTCGAGGCCATCGACGCCGTCGCCATCGCCTCAGCGGTGACGACGGTGCTGAGGGCAGGGGCGCCGCAGGTGTCACCCCGGGCACAAGGCCGGTAACCTGCTGGGGCTGCGCGATGTCCCGCGCCCGCCTCGAGCGGCGGCTGCGGCTGCGGAGGCCACTGACCCGGCCCCGTTACACGCTGCGGCGCTGGAGGGCCTCGGTGATCGTCGCCAGGCGCGAGGGCCCTTGGCCGCCTCGTACCTGCCCAGGAGAGGTCCTCCATGATTCGCCCGTCCACGAGCACCAGGACCCGGTCCGCCCGGGCCGCCACCTGGGTGTCGTGGGTGACCATGACCAGAGTCGTCCCCGAGGCGTGAATCTCCCGAGTAGGTCGAGGATCTGCGGCGCGGTGGCGGAGTTGAGCGCACCGGTGGGTTCGTCGGCGAAGACGATCCGGGTCGTTGATGAGGGCCCGGCAGATGCCGGCGCGCTGCAGCCGGCCGCCGGAGACCTCGGTGACGCCGCTGGCGGCCAGGTCGGCGATCCCCATGCGCTCCATCAGCTCCTTCCCACGCGCCGTGACCTCGGGGCGTGGACGCAGACCCGCCAGGAACCCGGGCAGGACGATGTTGTCCAGCAGGCGCAGGGGTGGTCATGAGTGCGCCTGCTGGAAGACGAATCCGAAGCGCGTCGGTCGCAGTGCCGCCAGCTCCTTCTCATTCAGACTTGTGATGTCAGTGCCGTCTGGGAGCACTGAGCCGGCATCGGGCTGGTCCATGCCGCTCAGGCAGTGCAGGAGGTGGACTTCCCGGACCCGGAGGGCCCCATGATGGCGATGACTGCCCTGCTCTACCTCCAGGTCGAGGTCTCGCAGGACGGGGGAGTGATAGCTCTTGGACAGGTGCCGGGCCCGCAGGGCGGGTTGGCCGTCTCCTGCAGGGACGGCTGACTGCGCGACTGCTGAGCCGGTGCGCGGTGGGGTGGAGGCGCGCATTGTGTCTCTCCTTACTCGTTACTCGCCGGTGGTCAGGGGCATGGTCAGGGGCATGGCGCGCAGGCGCGCGAGGCCAAAGCGACGGCGCCGGCGACGGTGGCCAGCAGCGCCCGGGAAGAGCCAGCCCACCAGCCACGGGTTCGGTAGGAGCTCGGGTCGGGGCCGCGCGCGTGGCCATGAGCGCCCCGATCGTGGAGCTCCCCAGCGTGAAGGCTGCCAGGAGCCCCAGCGCGACACCGGTCAGGGCCAGGACGCCGAAACGAATGAGGTACTGTCCCGCGATGTCTCGTCGGGTGGAGCCCAGTGCCATGAGGACACAGATCTGAGGCCGCTCCCTCGGGACGATGAGCACGGTGAACAGCACCGTGATGAGGAAGGACAGCCCCAGTGCGATGACGCAGGCCATCGTGGTGATGAGTCGGACCTGGGGCCGGTGGCCCCTGAAGAACTGGGAGGCGTACTGGTTCATGCCGATCGCCTGAACTCCCGGATACTCCTGCCGCAGGTCCCGGGCGACGGCACTGGCCTGGTCGGAGGAGCGGAAGTTGGCGTAGATGATCTGCCACAGGGCAGGGGCACCATCGTCGAGGTGGCCTGGCGGTCTTCCCGTTGTTGGTGATGTCCTGGTAGACGCCGGTGACCGTGAGGTCCTTCGTGCCGTCGGCGGTCTGGACGGTGACGGTGGATCCTCTCTCAGCGCCTGTGACCTGAGCCTGGCTGTGGGACAGAGACCTCGTCGTTGGCGGTGGGACCGTGCCCGGAGAGGTACTTCATGGGGAAGGCCTCGTGGTCCCCGATATCGATGAGGCACCGTCTCCCAACCGCCGGCGGTCGTGGCCATCTGTAGCTACGGCGCAGTATCGTGGCGTGCCGGGTGACGCGAGGGTCGAGGTCGATCCTCTTCTCCACAGTGGCCAGGTCCTGAACCCCGAGACGCACGTCGATGCGCAGATCTGCTGGCCGGCTCCCAGATAGGTGGCGATCTGCGGGTTGCTCAGAGTGGTGGCGACATTCGCCGGCAGCACCATGGTGAGGTGCACAGAGCCAGGACGCCGAGCAGCAGAGCGTTGGAAGGACGCAGCGCCTCAGCGCGCCAAGCCACACCTGGACCGGAAGACGGCGTAGCTTCGACAGCCTCAGCGTTGCCGGCGCGGGCGCAGGAGGCGCTGGTGCCGCTGCGCAGGGCCTCAATGGCCGAGATGCGTCCGATGCGTCCCAGAGCCAACCAGGTGAAGCCGATGACTCCGAGGGTCAGGACCAGAACTGTGAGGATGGGCGCCCCTACGCTCCAGAGGGTTGTCGAGGCCGACCCAGATAGAGGGTTGTTGGGGTCTCCAGGGCGGCGGCCAGGGGCTGGCCAGCCGCATGGCCCAGGGCTGCCCCAGCGCTGACAGAGCCAGGTACTTGACCACGTAGAGACGGCGTATCCGGCTCAACGGCGCCCCGATCGCCTTGAGCACGGCGATCTGCGCCAGGTCCGTCTCGATGGCCGCCAGGGCCGCGTAGCTGCAGGGGCGAGAATGGCGACAACGGCCAGAACGATCGCCACCACCAGGGCCACGGCCACGATGAGCATGACGTTGAGTGAGTTCATGAACTGGATCATCGAGGCGCTGATGCTGACGCCGGTGCTGGGCAGGCCCGCCTCCTGTAGGCGTCGATGACTCTGCCGGGACGGGCGGGAGTCGGTCAGGGTGAACTCGATGAGGTACTCGGGCTCAGTGAGCTGCTGCTCCAGAACGGAGAAGTCCTCGGGTGAGACCACGAGGCGCTTGGAGGGGATCATGGCGGCATTCATCTCGGCGTCGCGCGCGAAACCCACCACAGTCAGCGTCGTCGTCCTGCCTCCGGCGGTGACGGTGACCGCGTCACCGACGTCGGCGGCCTTGATCACCCGGTAGTGGATCGGCAGGACCACCTCCCCCGGCCCCGGGTCCACGGGGTTGCCGTCGTCGTCGAGCAGGAGGTCGAAGCGCTTGGGGGAGGTGACGAAGGCAGGCTCGTTGTAGGACTCGGACTGGTTGACGCCGTTGATGGACAGCTCCTGGCGCGCCACCGGCGAAGGGTCTTGATGACCTCGTGGTCGGTGACGTCACTGCGCGCCTCAGCCCAGTGGTCGATGGCCTGCAAGGTGTTGTCGTCGATCCGGCCGGTGTGCATCTGCACCAGGTCCGGCAGCCTGGCCCGCTGGGAAAGCCGGTGCGTTGCCGACAGGCTGTCCACGACCAAGGACGTTCCGGCCGACATCAGTGTGGCCGCCAGGGCGATGAGGGCGGTCAGGGTGGCGGCCACAACGGCGCCGCGCCAGGTCCGCCTGAGAAGTCGCATCAGCATGACAGCATGCCTCCTTAGGGGCTCTCTCCGGCCTCGCGGCCTCTTTCCCAGATGCGGGAGCGGTCTCGACGTTATTCGACTGACAGTCGGTGTCGAGAATAGACCGGCGGTCGAAACGCGTCAAAGGCGTGTCGAGGGCGGCCGGGTCGCATTCAGCGCCGCCTCCGTGGCAGGGGTTGTCCCGCACAAGCGCCTCTCCCGACCCGGCGGGCGGGCGGGGATGTGCGGGTGCGGATAGCAGACAGGGCGCAGTGCGCCCGCGGCCGACGAGCAGGGACAGCAACAGTGGAGGTCTGGTATGGCGCCGAGCAGGTGCCAGCGAACCTGAGCGCTCCGGGAGGACCGGGTTCCGTGGTCACCATGGGCATCTTCGACGGCGTCCACCGCGGGCATCAGGCGGTCCTGGGACGCGTCGTCGAGCTGGCCCACGAGCTCGCCCGCGGCGGTCGGCGGCCCCTGGCCGTCGCGGTCTGCTCGACCCCCACCCTCGTTGCGTCCACCAGCCGGGCCTGGACCTCCCTCATCACCTCCTGACCGACCGCCTGGCCTCCCTGGAGGACCTCGGCCTCGACGCGGTCCTGGTCATCACCTACACCCTCGACTTCGCCGCCCAGAGCCCGCAGAGCTTCGTGCGCACCTGGCTGAGGGTCTGCTCGGTGCCCGCGCGGTCGTCGTCGGGGACGATGTGCGCTTCGGGTGCCACAACTCTGGGGACGCTGCCACCCTGGAGCAGCTCGGTCGCGCCGACGGCTTCGAGGTCGAGATCGTCTCGAAGATCCGCTCCGACGAGGGGAGGCGCTGGTCCTCGACCTGGATCCGTCAGTGTCTCAAGGACGGGAACATGGGGCAGGTCAGCGGATCCTGGGCCGTCCCACCGGCTGCGCGGCGTCGTCGTGCGGGGTCTACGCCGCGGCCGCGAGCTCGGGTTCCCACCGCCAACCTGGAGGCCGCCACCGCCGGCGTCGTGCCGCCCGACGGGTCTCACGCCGGCTGGCTGATTCGCGGTGGTGGAGACGGGGGCGGCGTCCAGCGGCTGCCCGCCGCGATCTCGATTGGCACCAATCCCACTTCGACGACGTCCCTCAGCGCACCGTCGAGGCTCACGTCCTGGGGCGAGCCGACCTCAACCTCTACGGCGAGGAGGTGGGGATCGAGCTCGTCGAGCGCCTGCGCCCCATGCTCGCCTTTGATGGGCTCGATGCGCTCCTGGTCCAGATGCGCGCCGACATCGAGAATACCGCCCGGATCCTGGACGTCCCGGTCTCGAGCCGATCCGTCCTGAGGACGTCACCGCGCAGTAGCTCGGTGGGCACGCCGAGCCTTCGGGAGGGCCCGCCGTCGGAGCCTGACCGCCGCATCCCGCTTCAGGCCCTGTCACTGTGCCGGTTCACACAGCCTCTGGCGCGATCGGAGGGATGCGGCGCTGGTAAGGTTGGTGGGCCGTCGATCAGCCACGGATACCTCATGCCCGGGAGAACCTGCCCCGGCGCTCCGTGCAACGAGACCCGAAGAGTCCGCATGTCGGTTACCGCAGAGCGCAAGCAAGAGATCATCGCCGAGTACGCCACCCACGAGGGTGACACGGGCTCCCCGGAGGTCCAGGTCGCTATCCTCACCGAGCGCATCTCCAACCTCACCGAGCACTTCAGGGCCACGCCCCGACCACCACTCGCGTCGTGGCCTCTACCTGCTCATCGGTAAGCGCCGTCGCCTGCTCGACTACCTCATGAAGGAGGACATCGAGCGCTACCGCGCCCTCATCGCCCGCCTCGGCATCCGTCGCTGAGCGCGCTGACAGTCTCGAGCCGTGCGGCCCGGGCCCCTCTGGAGAGGTCGGGCCGCACGGCGTTTGAGTTTGAGAGGGGGCGCTTCGTCCGCGTCAGAAGCGATGAGGCGGAGAGCGCCTTGATGTCGTCTCGGGGCGCGGGGCGCGTGCCCGCTTCGTCTTGCCGTTGGCCACCGCTTTGTCACGATCAGGCGAGGCCGATTCGGAAGTCATCGGTTGCGCGCGTCCCATCTCACGCGGCACCCGGCGGCGCTGATCGGCATCATGAGGCCGCGCACGATAGAATCTGCGCGGCTGTGCCCTCGTGTACTCGCCGGCTCATTGATGCTCCCAGCGTGCGAGCCGGCCAGGAGTACGCAGGTGGCGCAGTCCGCCCTGGGAAGAGACCCGGGAGCGGCCGGCCCCGTCGGTTTTCGGTGGTGGCCTCCGGAACCGCGCTCGCGCCGTTGGATCATGGAGATCTGCGTGTGGCTGGACTCGGCTCCGTGGGCCTCGATCGAAGGCCACGGACCCGGCACGACGATCGCGAGAAAGAGACTTCATGTTCATTGACGACCCCGAGGTCACCGCCGCCGAGGCAGTGATCGACAACGGCTCCTTCGGCAAGCGAGTGGTGCGCTTCGAGACGGGCCGCCTGGCCAAAGCAGGCCGCTGAAGCGCCATGGCCTACCTCGACGGTGAGACCGTCGTCCTGTCCGCCACCACCGTGGGCAAGCACCCCAAGGACCAGTTCGACTCTTCCCTGACTGTGGATGTCGAGGAGCGTCAGTACGCCGCCGGCCGTATCCCCGGCTCCTTCTTCCGCCGTGAGGGCCGCGCCGGCACCGCCGCCATCCTGGCCTGCCGTCTCATCGACCGTCCGCTGCGCCCCTCCTTCGTCAAGGGCCTGCGCAATGAGGTCCAGGTCGTTGAGACCGTGCTGGCCATCCACCCGACGACGACTACGACGTCCTGGCCATCAACGCCGCCTCCATGTCCACCCAGATCGCCGGCCTGCCCTTCTCCGGGCCCGTGGCCGGTACCCGCCTGGCCCTTATCGACGGGCACTGGGTGGCCTTCCCCGCTATTCCGAGCAGCAGCGCGCCACCTTCCAGATGGTGGTGGCTGGCCGCGTCCTGAGTCCGGCGACGTCGCCATCATGATGGTCGAGGCCGGCGCCACCGAGCACGCCTGGGAGCTCATCAACGCCCGGGGCCGTGGCTCTACCGAGGCCGTCGTCGCCGAGGGCCTGGAGGCCGCCAAGCCCCCACATCAAGGCCCCTGTGCGAGGCCCAGCTCGAGGTCGCCCAGCACGCCTCGAAGCCCACCGCCGAGTTCCCCCTCACCTGGACTACACCGACGAGCAGTACGACGCCGTCGAGAAGGCCGCCGAGGCCCACGGCCTGGCCGCCGCCATCGCCACCGAGGGTAAGCAGGCCCGCGATCTGGCCACCGACGCCGTGCGCGACGAGGTCCTGGCCGAGGCTCGCCGAGTCCTTCCCCACCGAGGAGGACACCAAGGCCCTCAAGGCCGCCTTCCGCTCCGGTGACCAAGAAGATCGTGCGCCACCGCACCCTCACCGAGGGCGTGCGCATGGACGGTCGCGGCCTGAAGGACATCCGCACCCTGGCCGCCGAGGTCGAGGTCCCTGCCCGCGTGCACGGCTCGGCCATCTTCGAGCGCGGCGGGAGACCCAGATCCTGGGCGTGACCACCCTCAACATGCTGCGCATGGAGCAGCAGGTGACGACCTCCCCGGTCACCCACAAGCGCCACATGCACAACTACAACTTCCCGCCCTTCTCCACCGGCGAGACCGGCCGCGTAGGCGCAAGCGCCGCGAGATCGGCCACGGCAACCCTGGCCGAGCGGGCCCTTGTGCCGGTCCTGCCCACCCGCGAGGACTTCCCCTACGCGATCCGCCAGGTTCCGAGGCCCTGGGCCCAACGGCTCGACCTCCATGGGTTCGGTGTGCGCCTCCACCCTGTCCCTGCTCAACGCCGTGTGCCGCTGCGCGCGCCCGTGGCCGGTATCGCCAGCGGGCCTCATGCATGAGGTCATCGACGGCGAGACCAAGTGGGCCACCCTCACCGACATCCCTCGGCCCGAGGACGCCTTCGGGGACATGGACTTCAAGGTCGCCGGAACCCGTGACTTCATCACTGCCTCCAGTTGGACACCAAGCTCGACGGCCTGCCTCCGAGGTGCTGGCTCGGCGCGCTCGGCCAGGCCCGTGACGCCCGCCTGTTCATCCTGGACGTCCTGGCCCAGGCCATCGACGCCCCCGACGAGATGGCCCCACGGCCCCGCGCGTCCTGGCCGTGCGCATCCCGGTGACAAGATCGGTGAGGTCATCGGTCCCAAGGGCAAGATGATCAACCAGATCCAGGAGGACACCGGCGCGGACCTGACGGTCGAGGACGACGGCACCGTCTATATCGGCGCCTCCGACGGCCCCTCGGCTGAGGCCGCCCGCGACGCCGTCAACGCCATCGCCAACCCGCAGATGCCCGGGATCGGCGAGCGCTTCGTGGGCACCGTGGTCAAGACCACGACCTCGGCGCCTTCGTCTCGCTGACCCCGGCAAGGACGGCCTGCTCCACATCTCCCAGATCCGCCGGCTCGTCGGCGGCAAGCGCGTGGAGAACGTCGAGGACGTCCTCAACGTGGGGACAAGGTCCAGGTCGAGCTGGCCGAGATCGACCAGCGCGGCAAGCTGAGCCTGCACGCGGTCTCCTCACGACGAGCAGCTCGCCGCCGAGAGCCGAGGCAAGGCCTCCCGTGAGGCGGCCCGCGCCGCGGAGGCCAAGAACGAGGACGGCGAGCAGCCGCGCCGTGAGCGCCGTCCGCGCCGTCGCCGCATGCGCAGCGCCGAGTCCTCCGAGGAGGAGTGAGCCCCGTTCAGCGGCCCTAGCCCACTGACGCATCTCCCCGGTGTCCCCGTTCGGTCCTCTGGGCCGGGCGGGACACCGCCGTCATCGGGCAGGGCGTTCGCTGCGCGCGGCAGGACGCGGCCTGGTGCGGGAACGACAGTGGGCCCGCTAGCCCGCTAGTCTTCGCGGGTGACCAACCCAGACATGCGCGCCGGCTCAGCCCGGCCGGCGGCCTCTCAGCCCTCCTCGACCCCCGCGACCGGGCAGTCCTCGAGCCCGACCGACTACGCCGAGGTGGATCTCGGGCGCGGGCGGCCCCGCCGTGACGGCACCGAGCTGACCCCTGCACGATGACGGTGCGCTCACTCCGCTCCGTCCTGCCCGGTGGGTGCGTCATCACCGAGTCCGTGCCGGGGCTGCGCTCGGCCTCGATCGGTCATGTGGTTCGGTGTCGGCAGCCGTGACGAGGTACCCGGTCAGGAGGGTCCACCCACTCCTGGAGCACCTGCTGTTCAAGGGCACCGCCAGCGCGACGCCCACGACATCGCCGAGGCCTTCGACATGATCGGCGGGGAGTCCAGCGCCGCCACCTCCAAGGAGCACACCTCCCTACTACGCCCGCGTGCTCGCCCTCGGACCCATGTCGGCCCTCGACGTGCTCGCCGACATGGTGACCTCCTCCCCTGGAGCCCACCGACGTCGAGACCGAGCGCGGCGTCATCGTCTCCGAGCTGGCCGACGCCGCCGACGACCCGGCCGACGTCGCCCAGGAGGCCTTCGCCCGCGCCGCCTTCGGTGAGGACACACCGCTGGGCCGACCCATCGGCGGCACCAACGAGACCGTCACCGCGGTGCCGCGCGACGCCGTGTGGGAGCACTACAAGCGCACCTACGCCTCCGACACCCTCGTGGTGGCGGCCGCCGGCGCCGTCGACCACGACGAGGTCTGCGAGCGGGTCCCTGGCCGACCTGGCCACGTCCGGCTGGGACGCCTCGCCCGACGCCGCCCCGCGCGAGCGCCGCTTCGAGATCGAGCCCTTCGCGCCCCTGGACGTCCACGACATCACCGTCCCGCGCGAGAGCGAGCAGAGCCACCTGTACCTGACCTGCCAGGGCATCGCCGTGCGCGACGAGCGGCGCTGGGCCATGAGCGTGCTCACCACCATCCTGGGCGGGGGCATGTCCTCACGCCTGTTCCAGGAGGTGCGTGAGAAGCGGGGCCTGGCCTACACCACCACGCCTTCGACACCTCCTACGCCGGTGCCGGAGCTCGCTCTACGCGGGCTGCGCCCCCGGCGACGTCGACGAGGTGTGCGCCGTCATGATCGGCGAGTTCGAGAAGCTCGCCGAGCGCGGCGTCACCGAGCGGGAGATGATGCGTGCCCGCGGTCAGCTGCGCGGGGCCATGGGCGGTGCTCGGGGGAGGACTCCCTGGCGCGCATGGGTCGCCTGGGGCGGGCCGAGGTCGTCACCGGGCGCCTGCGCTCCATGAGAGGGAGAACCTGCGCCGCCTCGGGAGGCCCGTCACCCTGAGGAGGTCCAGGAGATGGCCGCCTGGCTGGTGGAGCAGAAACGCGCCCGCATCCTCGTGGGCCCGGTCGACTGACGGTAGCCGACAACCGACGGGGCCCATGGACCCGTTCATGGAGCACCGCCGGAGCCAGAAGAGGGGCACCAACAGGCTGATTCCAGTCGTTGTCCCCAGGTGATGACGGGCTCGGGCAGGCTGTTGGTCAGCGGCGGAAGCCGAAGGCGGCACCGATGAGCTGATCGAAGGCGCGGTCGGGCAGGATCCGGCGCGCGGCGATGAGGGGCCCCGCCATGAAACCCACGGCGTAGCGGGTCCGAGGGTGACGGGCGGTGACGATCTTGCCGATGGTGCGGGCGATGACCACCGGCGGGGAGAAGCGCCGCTGGTTCGACTCGCTGCGCATGGCTCCGGCCACAGCCCGGATCTGATCGGCGTAGGCGCTGCCCTCGGCTGTCGCCTCCAGGTGGTCGGCGGCGATCGACCACCAGGCGGTGCGGATCGCGCCGGGCTCGACCACGACGACGTCGATGCCGAAGGGGCGCAGTTCCATGCGCAGGGCGTCGCTCAGGGCCTCGACGGCGTACTTGGTGGCGTGGTACCAGCCGCCCAACGGTGTGGTCAGCCTTCCGCCGATGGAGGAGATGTTGATGATGGTGCCCGAGCCCTGGGCACGCATGTGCGGGCTCACCAGCTGGGTCAGGCGGGCCAGACCGAAGACATTGACCTCGAACTGGCGACGGGCCTCGTCGATTGGGACGTCCTCGATGGCCCCGTGGGAGCCGTAGCCGGCATTGTTGACCAGCACGTCGATGCGGCCGGTCTCCTCCAGGATGCGGTCCACGCCGGCGGTCATGGAGGCGTCGTCGGTGACGTCCATGGTCAGCGGACGGATGCCGTCGGTGGCCAGGGCCTGGAGGCGGTCGGTGCGGCGGGCCGCCCCGTAGACGACGTAGCCCAGTGCCTGGAGCTTGCGGGCGGTGTCCTCGCCGATGCCGGAGGAGGCGCCGGTGACCAGCGCGGTGCGGGTAGCACCGCGGTTCGCAGCGCTTGCGGGAAAGGTCTTGGTGGAGGCCGTGGGAACGCCTGTGGGCGTGGTGGTGGTCATCAGAGCGCTTCCTCTCGCTAACATGAATCATCGTTCGAGTACTATCGTGAATGCAGATTCATCTTCGTGCAACTGAGATGCTCGGCGCGGTATGGAACACGACGGGAGGATGAGGGGTGTGCCACGGGCGACGCATGACGCGGGCGAGCAGGCAGCGGTGCCAGCACAGGGCGCTACTTCGAGGCGCGCCGACGCGGTGCGCAACCGCACCGCCATCCTGGGGGCCGCCAGGCAGCTGGTCACCGAGCAGGGCACTGAGGTCGCCATGGGGGAGATCGCCCGGGTGGCCGGCGTGGCCGTGGGCACGCTCTACCGGCACTTCCCCAACAAGGCGGACCTGCTCGCGGCGGTCGTCAACGAGTACGTCGAGGCCCTGGCCGATGACGCCCAGGGCGCCTGGGAACGCGTCGAGGCGGGCCGGTCCGACGCCGACCAGGAGCTCCTGGGCTTCCTGGGACGGGCCCTGGAGATGATCTCCCGGAGCCATGCCGCCAAGAGTGTTGCTCGGGCGTTGGGGGCGGAGGTGGAGTACGCCGAGCCGGAGACTCGCGCCACCGAGGCGCTGGGGCGCCTCATCGAGGCGGGGCGCTCCAGCGGCCGGCTGCGACGCGACCTCACCGTCTCCGACCTCTACATCCTCATGGTCTTCTACCCCGGCGAGGGCTCCGCCGAGGTCCGGCGGCGCTGGCTGGAGCTCATCCGCCCCGGTCTGCTCGGGGACGGTCAGTAAGACGGCCCACGCCGTGGGCCGGCCAGTCGCTAGGGTGGGGCCATGACGATTCGCGTAGCTGTTGTGGGCGCCGCCGGGCGCATGGGATCGACCGTCTGCAAGGCGGTGGAAGACGCCGAGGGCCTTAAGCTCGTGGCCCGCCTGGACGTGGGGGACGCCCTCGACGCCGAGCACCTGGCGGGCGCCGACGTCGCCATCGACTTCACCGTCCCCAGTGTCACCGAGGCCAATGTCCACGCCCTGCTCGACGCCGGAGTGGACGTCGTCGTGGGCACCACCGGCTGGACCGAGGAGTCCTACGGGCGCGTCCGCGAGCACCTGGCCCGCCCCGAGGCCGCCGGCCGCAGCGTCCTCATCGCCCCGAACTTCGCCCTGTCCGCCGTGCTGGCCATGAGCTTCGCCGCGAAGGCCGCCCCCTACTTCGAGTCCGCCGAGGTCATCGAGCTCCACCACCCCAACAAGGTTGACGCGCCCTCGGGCACTGCGGTCGCCACCGCCCAGGGCATCGCCGCGGCCCGCGCCGAGGCGGGCCTGGGTGCCATGCCGGACGCCACCCAGGCCGACCCCGACGGCGCTCGCGGGGCGGTGGTCGACGGCGTCCACGTCCACGCCGTGCGCCTGCGGGGGCTGACCGCTCACGAGGAGGTCGTGCTGGGCAACCCCGGTGAGCAGCTGACCATCCGCACCGACTCCTTCGACCGGGCCTCCTTCATGCCCGGCGTAGTCCTCGCCGTGCGACAGGTCTCCAACCACCCCGGCCTGACCATCGGCCTGGACGCCCTGCTCGACTTGTAAGTTTAGGGGTCGACTTCCTATCGTAGTTTGCGCTCTTTCTTTGATGCGTGGCTCAAAAGATGACGCCGTTCAAAACGCAGAATGCGGAGGATGATTCTCAAATCCTCGGATAAGGCATGGAGAAAATATTGCCGTTCATACCCGAGTAAGGTTGCTGGCGGTTTAACTATAGTAATATGGTCACTTCTGGGTTTCAGTCAGATCTGCGGCGCTCAGTCGTAGGTAATGATTATGGTGGCGTACTCACTCTCGGCTCTCAAGGATCAGCGCAGTAAGCACTTGATGGATCCTGCACAGACTGCTTGCGGATCATGGGTGTTGTTCTTGATTGCCATCAGCGGTGTCGTTCCTACCATGCTTTTACAAGGAGGACGTGCTCACGCCGACATCGACCGCTGTGTGATCGATGTCATACGCGTGGCTACCTCTGTATTGGATTGGGCAGTTACTATAATATCATGGTTTCTTCTGGATCGTCTTTTTCCAAATCAGCCTGCGAGGCTAGATTCCTTGATGCGTTGGTCAGCGACACGTCATGGGTGTATCGAAGAGTTGAAAAAGGTAACTGTGTTGGATCAGGGGCGCACCGTGCGGCGGGTGTCGCTAGATCTCGATTTAGTCAGTTTACGAAAAAATTGCGTCTCAGTGTGGGCTGTCATCTCAGCCAGTACTCCCGGTTCCGTTGTTTGTTTGGCGTCGGGAGGCAATGGTTGAATTTGATGCGGTGGAGTCGAACACGCCTATCTCATTGAGGTGGGGGAGATGGATGTGTCGCTGGGACCTCATAATTGCTTCGCGCCTGATGCCGGAACAATCTAGCGGAGCAAGTGAGCTGGATGAATGCATAGAGTCTGTTAGTGGAAAAATCAATACTCGAATGAAGCAGGATCGTGGAGGTTCGTTAAATTCTCCTTCGGGCTTGCCTGGAAGTGGCGAAAGTTCGGGTCAAATTGACTCGATGATTGAATGTGCGGCAGAGAACTACATTGCTACCGTAAATCTTGATGTGTCGGGTGCGTCTGAACACACTATTGTAAAGTATTCCATTACGACTGCTGTGTCAAGTTCTCCGAATGCCATGAGTGAGAGAGTCCGACCCGAGGACGGTGACGGGGAGCGCCGAAGTTCTTCATGTGAACGGAGCCAAAAAAAGGAGCGTCGAGGATTTCGTCTGCTGTGGAGGCGAAAAGAACGGTATGCAATGAAGCTGGGAAATATTAAGGGACAACTTCATTTCCTGCTTCCCTCATTTCCCTGCGCGCGGGAGCATTATGTTAAAATAATGTGCCCTGACGGCGTGGATTTTGCTGGATTCTATGGTTCTTGAGGTCAGCGATTCTTGTCGTCATTCGCCAGTCAAAGCAACGATGACCCCTGAGCAGGCGATCGTGTCACATAGGGGGGAATCTGGCCTGCTGATAAGTGATCAAAAGTATGTCACATCAAAGTCAAGTGACTTGTATTTGGGGTGAGAGTTTCTAATCCAGGACTTGAGCGAGCTCTTTATTGTTACTAGTATTCTAAATTTGGTGATTTGCTTCACTGTATTTTCTCATCTCGTAACCCACAAGATCGATGCGTCCTATAATGTCGCTGCTTTGATTACAATTAGCTTAGCGGCGTGGTCTATTTTCTCGTCGTTCGAGAAGACTGAAAAAGGGCGTGTTGTCCCCGTCGGGCTGCTGGCGAGCCTGAGGAGTGCTGTTGATCTTTCGTTTTTATTCTTGCTGGCGGCGAATGTGTTTTATATGGCCAACCTGTTCCTTCTGGCGATGATCGCAATTTTGATTGTGTTGCCACAGTAGGATATGCGCTTGTGATGTTATGTCGGATGCGTATTCAGAGGCATTTGGCATCAGATGCGATGAGCGAGGAAAGGTTCGTCCCGATATTGTGTTTAGCTAGGTGGTAGGTATGGGTATTAATGATGTGGCGGCCCACCTCGTCCCTCTGGAGGAAGTGAAGACGAGATCTGTATTCTTGGATGTGTATTACGACTGGGCCTAAAGATATGTTTTCGGCTTATGGCTACAGAGTCGGCAGTGCTGGCTGGGTATGTTGATGAGTTTGGGCACTGTGTGGGTGTCGGAGATGGGGATGTTGCTGATGTGACGTCTTTACTTCCGGTGTCTGATGTCTCAAAGAAAGTTAGGGGTAGTGGAGATACTGCCCCTGCGGGTGTTTTTCAATGCCATGTCCGAGCTCTCTGAATGTTCTGTTTCCTTGGTTTTTGCGTCCATGGATCTGGCTATGGCATGAGGATGGGGCGGAGTGTTGCAAGTGCTCCAAGAACCGGACGTCTCTGACTATTGTGATATCTCTGAGATAGATCCCAAGAAATGGTGTTCTGATATTGAAATAGTGCTTCGCTGTGCGTTTCCGTCGGCATCAGTATGGCCGCGTGATTCAAACGCTCTATGTTGGTTTGGGGCGTTCGAGCGAACGGGTCGCATGATCGCCGTCGTTTGTGTCGACTCGCCTTGGATCGGCGAGTGCCCGAGAGTGGCCTCGTTGGCTGTGCTCCCCGATGCCCGTGGGAAGCATGTGGGAAGCGCACTTCTCATTCGCGCTGCAAAGGCGGCGAGAAGTTGTCGGGAGTTTCGGGGCGTCGCGTTGTTGAAGTCTCCGCATATGTGGAGGAGGGTCGAGTTCTCTCCCTGTATAAAAGGCTAGGATTTCAGCGAGGTGCGTACGTCGAAACAATTCGAGTTTCGGGTGGTAGTGATGTGTGATCTTGAAGGTTGTCTCAAAGGGGTGTCTGCGCGCCTTTGTGTGTGGCGGTTAGGCTCCTTCTCTGTGCCGGCGACTTCTGAGTGGCCTTTCTTGCGCAGGTGAACTCGCGACGCCTATACTGGAATCTGGTCAAAGTGAGGCTTGATTCGTGGGGCTAGCCGACGCCAGCATCTGCACAGGTCACAGAGACCCTTCAATGGGTGCGTGAATAAGTCTCAATGAATGCGGCTGGATTCACAGCGAGGCCGCCCAGCAGTCCTCTGTGATGCCCTCGCCGACACCGAGCACCCGGTGCGCCCCGGTCGGTGCCATGCCGACCGAGGACAGGAGCCGGCTGACCGACTGATCCCCGCGCACCGCCCGAGGCCACGAGCGCCCTGGCGCCATCGCATGGGCCAGGTCCACGGCCGCAGCCAGGAGCCGGGAGCCGTGCCCGCGGCGCTGACTGGCCGGCTCCACGCCCAGGGCCGTGACCTCCACGGCCCGTACCCCGGCCTCGTCGACGTGCCCCTCGGCGTCCATGGACTGGGTGGGGGCCAGGCCCAGCAGACCCACCACCGTCCGGCTCGCAGCATCCGCCTGGGCGGTGGTGGCCACCAGGACGTGGTGCTCGGGTGAAGGCGGCTCAGTCACCGCCGTCTCCCAGCCCGCCGCGATGACGGGGCGGCGATCATCGCCCGCACGCCCTCGGGCAGCGGGGCACTGTGCTCGGCGGTGGCCGGCCTCCAGGAGAGGCGAGCATGGTGGCCCTGGACCTGCCCGATCGCCGTCAGGTCCGCCGCCCGGGCAGGGCGCACGAATCCCCCTGGTGCCTGGGAGTCGTCGTGATCATGCAGGTCATGAGTGCCGGGGGAGTGCTGGTGAGGTGCGCGCGTGTTCAGGTCGGAGCCGAGTCCGGCCAGCGGATCAGCGCCCAGAACAGAGGATTCGTCCCGGCTGCCGGAAGGCGAGAAGCTTGCGGGGGTCGAGGAGTCCATGACTCGAGCCTAGGACCTTGTGCATATCGGTGTCGGAGGCCCAGGGCGCCGTGGGCACAAGGGCCTGGAGAATGCTCGGTGGCAAGGCGCGTGGCGGAAAGTGTCCGAATGGGACGACTTTGACTGGAGCGTTTCACGGAGCCAGATTGCGTTTGTGCAGGTCGGAGGGGTTCCGGCCCAGCAGTGGTGAGGGCCGGGGACTTCAAAGTCGTCCCATTCGGACATAATCGGCCGTAGTCTGTCCGCTGCCCGCCTATCTGACAGATCGTGAAGGGCGCATCTTCCGTACTGCCCGGTCCGCGTTAGGGTGGCGCCATGGCGCAGCCCCTCCCGCAGCTTCGGTTCCGTCGGCGTCGCCATGGTCACGCTTCACGCCCAGTGGGGAGGTCGACTTCGACGCCGCTCGTGCTGGCGGTCAGCCTGGTCGATGACGGCGCCGACCTGATCCTCCTGTCAGGCACCACCGGTGCGGTCCCGACCACCCACACCCCGGAGAAGCAGGAGCTGATCCGTCAGGTCAGGACGCCCCTGGCCGGGCGCGCCATGGTTGCGGCCGGCGCCGGCTCAACGACACCGCCCACGCGGTGCGCATCGGCAGTCGCCTCCCAGGAGGCCGGCGCCGAGGGTCTGCTCATCAACGCCCCCTACTACAACCGCCCCAGCCAGGAGGGCGTCTACCAGCACATCAACGCCGTCGTGGAGGCCACCGACCCGCCCGCCGTATCTACGACATCCCCGGGCGCACCGGCGTGAAGATCGACAGGAGACCCTGGCGCGCCTGGCCGAGAACCCCCGCGTCAAGGCCGTCACGGGACGCCACCGGTGACGTCGAGCAGGGACTTCCGCGCATGGAGTCCACTGGCCTGGAGTACTACTCCGGTGACGACGGCCTCAACTTCGCCTGGCTCACCCACGGTGCCTCCGGCGTCATCTCCGTGGCCGCCCACGCCGATGCCCACCCTGGCGCCAGATGATCGGCGCCGCTGACGCTGGGGACCTGGCCAGCGCCCGCACTCTCGCCCGGCCTGCGCCCCTTGGTCCACGCCATCATGGGTGGCGGGCAGAGGGGCCGTCATGGCCAAGGAGGCCCCTGCACCTCCAGGACGCCTGCCCAGCCCTTCCCGCGCCTTCCCTGGTGCGCGCCGAGGAGACCGAGGCTCGCCGCTGCGTGAGGTCCTGGTCGCCTCCGGGCTGCTCTGAACCAGCAGGGCGCGCCGCGATGCGCATGTGGTCGCTGCACCGGCCACCCTGGACCGTGCAGGCCTGGTGGCCTGCTGGCGCGAGACACTCCTGGCCCAGGCGGTCCTGGCCGGACGCACCCGCGGCTACCGTAACCACCCCCAGCTCGAACGCTTCCGTGCCGCCCCTGATCCGGTCACCCCGGTGGTGGCGGTGGGCGCCTTCCTGTGCTGCGCAGGGAGGCCGTCTGGCGCGGCTACCGCTTTCGACGCCGCTCGTATTGACGTCCCTGAGCCGGAGTGCACCGGCGTCAGCCTGACGGTCACCGAGGGCAGATGGACCTGGAGCGCAGGCACTTGAGGCCAAGCTGGCTGGACGTGCCCCCGAGCTCCTGCCCCTGCCGGAGCGGCTTGAGGCGCACCCGATCTTCCGGGTCGTCCCCGGCGACGTCGAGCCCTGGGAGCGGGCGCTGGCCCTGTAAGCCCCGGGTGGGCTCAAAGGCGACCGGTACCGCGGCTGCTCAGCCCTCTTCCGCGGCTCTTTCAAGCACCCGCTCGCGCACGACGCGACGCAGGATCTTGCCGATCTGGGAGCGCGGCATCTCCTGACTGACCTCCAGGCGGTGCGGCAGCGCGTAGCGCGGGACCGTCCGCTCGGCGTGCTCCCGCACCGCCTCCAGGGTCACCGACCCCGGCGCGGTCCCCTCGGCGAGAACCACGGCGGCGCACACGAGCTCGCCCATAGCGCCGTCGGGAAGCCCCACCACGGCGACGTCGGCCACGCCCGTCATGGAGCGGATCGCCGTCTCCACCTGACTGGGGTAGATGTTGAAGCCGCCGGTGAGGATCAGCTCGCGCTTGCGGTCGGCCATCCACAGGAAGGAGTCCTCCCGGCGCACGATGTCGCCCGTGCGCAGCCACCCTCCTGGCAGGATCGCGGCCTGCGTGGCCGCCTCGTCCCTCCCAGTAGCCGGCGAAGACCTGGGGGCTGCGCACCAGCAGCTCGCCCGGCTCGCCGTCAGGAACCTCGGTCAGGGGTCCGGGTCCTCGGGGTCCACGACGCGCACGTCCGTGGACGGGAAGGGCAGCCCCAGAGCGCCCAGGCGGCGCGAGGGCCCCATGGGCGTGCCCGCGACGATCGGGCTCGTCTCGGTCATGCCGTAGCCCTCGATGAAGAAGCCGCCGGTCGCCTTCTCCCACCGTACCCCGACCTCCGGCGGCATCGGGGCCGCCCCGCACACCCGTAGCGCAGGGTGCCAAGGTTCGTGCCCCGCTTCAGAGCGCCGTCGAGGATCCGCTCGAACATGACCGGCACGCCGACGAAGAAGGTGAAGGGGCGCCGCTCGTGCGCGGCGAGCACCTGATCCACCGAGAACTTCGGCAGCATCACCTGGGTGGCGGCCTTCTGCACCGCGCAGAAGAGGTTGAAGGTCAGCCCGGAAGGCGTGGAAGAAGGGCAGCAGGCACAGGAAGTTCTCCCCGCCTCGTGCAGCATCGGCACCCAGGCGATGGCCTGGTTGGCGTTGGCCCGCAGATTGGTGTGCGTGAGCATCGCCGCCTTAGGTGTGCCGGTCGTCCCGCCGGTGTGCAGCAGGACCGCGACGTCGGAGCCGGTCGGGTAGGGGAAGCGCGAGGGGATCCGGTGAGCGCCAGCCACCTCCTTGTCCCAGGAGCGCACCCCGCAGGCAGGGCTCTGGGCCCGGAAGGCGCCGCTGCTCGCGGGCCCCGCTCCACCGGGAGACGCAGCGCGGCGCGCAGGCGCACCGGCATCGCTGCTGACAGATCCACGCTGAAGACCGTGCGCCCCTGGAGCACGTCGCCGGAGCGCGAACCAGCGGCCGCATCCGTGACGAGATCGATGCCCTTCTCCCACACGATGACGACCCGGGCCCCGTGAGCATCCAGCTGGGAGCGGATCTCCTCGGCGGGCGCCAGCGGGATTTGTGCTCGGCCACGACCGCGCCGATGCGCAGCGCCCCGTAGAGGGCCACGGCGTGCTGCGGACAGTTCGGCATGATGAGGCCACGGTCGCCCCTGTGCACCCCCGAGGTCCGCAGCACCTGTGCCGCCCGCTCTGAGGCCTCCAGCAGCTCGCGGTAGGTCATGGCCGCACCCAGGAAGTCGATGGCGACCCGGTCGGGGTAGAAGCGCGCCGCCGTCTCCAGCAGCTCGCTGAGCGGCGCGTCGGGGAACCTCGATCGCCGCGGGGATGCCGGGGCTGGTAGTGCGGGCGCAGGTAGTGGCGGTGGTCCTGGGTGGCCTGCGGTGGCGAGGCGGCGGCGTTGGTCGTGCTGTCAGTCATGTCTGTGGAGTCGGATCGGGCTGTGGGTGGGAGCAGTCGGGTGATCTGGGACGGCTGCGATCTGAAGTCGGGCCCTCAGCGGGAGGCCGTGTTGTTGTGCGGCCCGGCCTTGCCGTCTTGGCCGCCCTCTTGCTGACCGCTGTCCTTGCGCTCACTCCTGCCGGGGAAGTGCTCGACGATGGACACGGCCGCCGCCGTCGCCGCCCCGGAGGCGGCCTCCCGGGCCGCCAGGAGCTCGTCGCGCACCACGCGCCGCAGCACCTTGCCGATCTGGGAGCGGGGCATCTCGGTCAGGATCGCGATCTGGCGCGGCAGGGCGTAGTTGGACAGGTTCTTGGCCGCCCACTCGCGCACCTGCTCCAGGGTGACCGTCTGGCCCTCCTTGGGCAGGATCGCGGCGACGACGGACTCGTTGCCGGCCTCGGCCGGCAGCCCGACGACAGCGACGTCCTCGACCTGCGGCATCGAGCGGACCGCTGCCTCCACCTCCGTGGGGTAGATGTTGAAGCCCCCGGAGATGATGAGCTCCTTGCGGCGGTCGGCGATGACGTAGAAGCCGTCTGCCTCCTGGCGCACCAGGTCGCCCGTGCGCAGCCAGCCCCCGTCCAGCAGCACCTCGGCGCTCTCCTCGGGGTTGTCCCAGTAGCCGGAGAACACTGGGGCGCGGGCCAGCAGCTCGCCGACCTCCCCGGGGGCCACCTCGCGCTCGACGTCCTCAGGGTCCACCAGGCGCACCTGCGTGGAGGGTAGGGGCACCCCCAGGGTGCCCGGGACGACGTGCCGGCGAGATCGGGTTTGCCAGGATGATGGGGGAGGACTCGGTCATTCCGTAGCCCTCGATGATGGTGCCGCCGGTGGCCTCCTCCCAGGCCTGGGCTACCGCCAGCGGGTTGAGGGGCCGCCCGCACGGCGATCTTGCAGGAGGACAGGTTCGTCCCCGTGGCCCTGAGCCCGGGTCACCAGACGGTCGAACATGACCGGCACCCCGGGAAGAAGGTGGCCGGGCGCCGCTCCAGGCGGCCAGCACCAGGTCCGCCCCGAACTGGGCAGAACCACCTGGGTGGCGGCCAGGCCCCACCTGCACAGCAGCGACAGGGACATGCCGAAGGCGTGGAAGAAGGGCAGGACGGCGTAGAAGGTCTCCCTTGCCCGCGTTCGTGGTGCGAGACGCCCAGGCCAAGGACATCTCGGCGTTGGAGCGCAGGTTCTCATGGGTCAGGCACACGGCCTTGGGCGTGCCCGTCGTCCCGCCGGTGTACAGCAGAGCCGCCGCCTCTGAGACGCTCGGCAGCGGGAAGCCCGTGGCCAAGGGGATGGCGGAGGCGGCCAGGTCGTCCCAGGAGCGCACCCCGGCAGGGATCCTGCCGCGCAGCTCGCGGCGCTGAGTGCGGGCGGCCGCCTGGCAGCCTCAGGGGCCAGGCGGCTGCGCAGCGGAAGATGACGGGACAGGTCCACCGAGTGCACGCTCAGACCCCCAGGCCGCCGCCTCCAGGGAACCCACCGCCGCCACGAGGCGCTCGAGGGTCTTCTCCCGGGCGATGATGACGCTGCCCGCGGTGAATGTGGAACTGCTCGCGCAGCTGGGCGGCGGGCGCCAGCGGGTTGTGCTCGGCCACGATCGCCCCTGATGCGCCAGGCCGCGTAGGCCACGACCACGTGCTGAGGGCAGTTGGGAAGAATGAGCCCGACGACGTCCCCGCGCCCTGACCCCCAGGCCCTGCAGAGTCTCCGCGGCCCGCGCCACCTGGGTCTCCAGCTGGGAGTAGGTGGTGGTGGCGCCCAGGAAGTCCAGGGCTACCCGGTCCGGGAAGTCCCGGGCGGCGTCGCGCAGCATGCAGGACAGGGGCTCGCTGACCGCAGGGATCGTGGAGGGCACCCCGGCCTGCCGGTAGACGGCCTGAAGGACCTCATCGTCAGAGGCGTCCAAGCCGGCCACCGATGCGGTGTCGTGCGTGAGTGCGGGTGCCGACGTGCGTGAAGCACTCATGGGTCTTCCCCCTTGTCTGCTGTGAGCCTTCCCCCGACAGGGAAGGTCTCGCCCGTCACGGGTGCCGCCCGGTGCGACGACGAGAACTCAGGAGCAACCGTAACCTACGGTGGCGTAACCTGCGTGGTTGGTGGCGGTGACGGCCGTGTGCGATCCGGCTCACCGGCCGGAGGAACGCGGCTCCAGGCCCCGGAGGAGCGGTAGGCGGCTGACCACCCGCAGGCGGCGCGTGGGGCGAGTCATCGCCACGTACAGGTCGCCTGCGCTGCGCTCACCGACGTCAGCCGGGTCCACGAGCACCACGACGTCGAACTCCAGCCCCTTGGACAGCACCGGGTCGACCACCAGCAGCCGCGAGCGCAGTACGTCGCCTCCCGGAGCCTCCATCGCCGCAGCCAGGTCCGGGTCCTCGCGCAGCAGCGCCTCAGTGCGCCCGGGGAGGAGATGACCGCGATGCGTCCGACGCCGGCACCCACCTGCTCGTCCAGGCTGGCCGACTCCTGGGCGACGACCTCGCGCAGAAGGCTCGCCCAGGCCTCGGGCTGGGCGCCCTGAGGGGACTGCGACAGGTCGGTGACCTCCAGGCAGTCGGGCAGGTCGCGCACCGAGCGCACCAGGTAGACCGGCGGGTGGCCCAGGTGTGTCACCGTCTGCTCCAGCCACCTCCATGATCGTGGCCGGCGTGCGGTAGCAGACGCTGAGCGCCTCCTCGCGCAGCGGGGTCGAGCCCTCCGCGCGAGCGCCCCGACTGCGGCCCTGCCGCGAGCGGGAACGGGCCCGGTGACGGGACTGCGACCGGGACCGGCTCTGGGCCTCCGCGGTATCCTCAGCCGACGCCGTCCCCAGGGCGGTGAGCACCTCGCCCCAGCTGCCGGGGGCGTGGGGGCCCGAGTACTGGGCCAGGTCTCCCACCACCGTGAAGGGCGCACCGGGCAGCGACGTGCCAGCGCCCGCCAGGCCGTGGTGCCCAGCTCCTGGGCCTCATCGACGACGACGTGCCCGTAGGTCCACGTCCGATCCGCCCGGGCCCGCTCGGCCAGAGTGAAAGTGGGGCCGCCCTGGGGAGACCCGGTCGGCCAGCATCTCGGCGCTGACCATCCCGCCGCCCAGCTCCTGGGACTCGATCGCCCTGGGCCGCGTAGGCCACCAGGGTCCCTCGCGGCGGCGGGCCTCCAGGCGGGCGCGCCGGGCCTGGGCGTCCTCACTGGGGCCCAGCAGCTCAGCCAGCTCGTCGATGAGCGGGATGTCCGCCGCGCTCAGGGCGCTTCCCGGCTCACGGCGGCAGCGCGCTCCTGCTCGCTCCAGGGACGAGCCACCTGCTCCAGGAGGGCAGGCCGGCTCACAGCCGCTCCAGCAGCCCCTGGGGCGTCGTCGGCATCCAGCACAGGTTGATCTCCCGACGGGCGTCACGGGCGGTACGGATGTCCTCCCGGATCCAGGCGCGCGTGTCAGCGTCCGAGGCGTCCTGGTTCGTGGCCCGCCGCGTACTGGTCGGTCAGGCGCTCCAGGAGCCAGATCACGAAGGCCTCGCGGGCCGGGTTGTGGGGCTTGCCGCCCCGACGGGCCCGGGAGGCCGCCTCACGCACGTCGTCGGGCTCCAGGGACAGGCGCACCCTGGACCTCGATCTCACGGGGAGCATCCGGGACGCGCTGGAGGCCCCGCACCGCCCGCTCCAGGGCCTCGACCCCACGAGCGACCTTTGAGCTCGGCGACGCGGGCGTCCTCCTGCGCCGTGGCCCGCACCCCGGGAACCAGGTCGCCGATGGTCGTGGAGACCACGCCCGTCTCACCCAGGGAAGGCAGCACCTGCTCCACGTAGCGCAGGAAGGTGCGTGACGGCCCCACCAGGAGCACGCCGGAGCGCTCCAGGCGCTCGCGCTCGGAGTAGAACAGGTAGGCCACCCGGTGCAGCGCCACCGCCGTCTTACCCGTCCCCGAGCCTCCCTGGACCACGAGTACACCGCGTCCCGAGGAGGTGACGACCCGGTCCTGCTCGGCCTGGATCGTGGCCACGATGTCACCCATGCGGCCGTCACGGGCGCTGGACATCGCGGCGATGAGCGCCCCCTCGCCCTGCAGATCCCCGGCGGCCACGGCGGTCCCCGACGAGCCGGACGGGGCCTCGCCGGCCTCCAGGGCGGCCAGGTCCAGGACCTCGTCCTCCACCCCGAGCACCTGACGGGCCCGGGTGTCGATGTGCCGCCGACGCACCAGCCCCATGGGGCGGGAGGCCGTGGCCTGATGAAGGCCCGGGCAGAGGGGCGCGCCAGTCAGGATCACCTCACGGTGCTGGGCATCCTGCAGACCGATACGGCCCACGTAGTGGCGCCGCCCCCGTCGATGACCGGGAGGAGACCACCTGCCCCGGCCGGAGCCCGGTGGCGGAGGCCTTCCCCGAGAGCCCCGAGTCCGGCGTGTCATCGGCTGACCCGCTCATGTCCATCCGCCCGAAGACCAGACGGTCCTCGACCCCCTCCAGGGAGGAGACCAGCGACGAGTAGTGCACGGCGTAGGGCGTCCCGCTCCCCGCGGGACTGGTGGGTGCCGCTGACGCCCTGGCCTCGGTGCGGGCAAGGGAGTGACGGGCCTGAGCCAGCTGACGGTCCAGCTCGCTGTAGGCGAGGTCAACGACAACCTGCTCACCGCGCATCTCGCGCTCGCGGACACTGCCCGCATCTTCCTCCGCCCGCGACGACGCCTCCTGCTGGGAGTGCGGTGGGCGAGAGGGGATCGTCTGACTCACAAGGCCTCGCATCGGTTCTGGTTCTGGCCGGCAGGCACGTGGGGCGCGCTGGTCGGCTCTGGTTGACGCTGACGGGTACTGGGGTCGGTGATGGCTTCAGTACGGTCGACCCATTATTCTCCTGCTGACGCCCCGACGGGGACGCCGAGGGCGAACAGCGCCCGAACCCGGCGCGGGCGGGAAAGCATCGACAATCCAGAAGGTGTTGGCAGAGTGCCCAGGACGCTAACCGCTGTTCCCGGGCACTCACCGGATCGAATCCTGATAAAACGCCGAATCGTGTCACTGAGCCGAGGTCACTCGACGTCGCTCGACCAGGAAGCGACTGAGACAGGATCGCACGGGCGCTGAACCGCAGACCATGCTGAGACCATTGCACGACACGGCACGCCCTCCCGGCGCCGTCGGTCTCGCTCCGCCCGTCAGGGCGGGCGAGCGCACCGACGGGCCGATGCTGCGGGAGGATGAATCAGACCAGACAGGAGGAGACGGGCTGCGAGGACCACTGTTCACCATCCAGCACCCCGCGGATCAGCCGATCTCCCCGAGGGTCCTCATCCACCACTTCGAGGGGCGCCATGGACGCGGGCAACGCCAGCGCCCTGGCCGTCGACCAGCTGCTCATGACGCTTCCCAGCGAGCGTGTCGCCACCTTCGACATCGACGCCCTCGTGGACTACCGCGCCAGGCGTCCCGATGACCTTCGTCCACAACAACTACTCCTCAGTCATCATGCCCGAGCTGGTCCTGGACCTCCTCCATGGCGACGACGGCGAGGACGTCCTCCTGCTCCACGGCAGCGAGCCGGACTATCGCTGGGACGAGTTTGTCGGAGCCGTGGCCCCACCTGGCCGTCTCCATGGGCGTGAGCCAGGCCGTCGGCATGAGTGGGATCCCCATGGCCCGTGCCCCACACGCGCCCGACCTACGTCACCATCACGGCAGCCAGCCCGACCTGCTGCCCAACCAGCTGAGCTCTTCGGGCACGTTGAGCTGCCCGGGTCGATGTCGGCCTACCTCGAGCTGCGTCTGGGCGAGCTGGGCCTGGACTCCCGTGGAGTCTCGGCGCGATCCCACACTACGTGGCCCGCGACGAGTTCCCGCAGAGGGCCTCGCGCTGCTGACCGCCGTCGTGCAGGCCACCGGCCTGGCACTGCCGGTGGGGACCTCGAGGCCGCCGCCAGCATCAGCCGCGCCGAGATCAGCGCCGAGGCTGCCCAGCAGCCGGAGGTCAGCGCCGTCGTCTCCGCCCTGGAGGCCCAGTACGACGCCATGGCCCCCTAGGGATCGCCATCGATGAGGTCGACACGTCCGCGCGATCCTCAACCTGCCCAGCGCCGAGGAGATCGGTGCCCGCCTGGAGGCCTTCCTGGAGGCCAACGACTCCGGGGACCTGGGGCCCCAGGGCTGGAGCCCCGGCCGCGAGAGTTGAACGGTACTGGGCGGTGTTGGGGGTTCTGAGCCGGCTCACCGGTCAGCCGTCTCGCACGCCTCGCTGCAGGCTAGCCGCCCTCGGGTCGCGGTACCGCTGCGTCGTCGAGCGACCAGGTGCGCACCGGCAGCGGCAGACGGCGCACCGCACGCTCGACCTCCTCGAGCTCGCCCGCCGTGAAAGGGGTCTGGCGGGCCACCAGCACCAGGTTGCCCCGACGCCGGCCACGCACCGCAGCGGGGTCGGCGACGATGACTGCGCAGGAGACGTCCCCGTCCAGGGCCCTGGTGAGCGCCGCGATCTCAGCGCCGGCCCGGGCGCGCGGCATGGAGGCGGTGTTGACCAGCAGCAGCCCGTCAGGCGCCAGCGCCCTCAGGCAGGTGCCGAGGAACTCCTGGCTCCTGCAGGAGGCCGGCACGCTCCCGCCGTTGAACACGTCCCGCACCACGACGTCCCACTGGCCGGGCCGCAGCCCTGCGACCACCTCGGCGGCGTCACCGACCCGGATCCGCAGCCTGGGGGATCGGGGCAGGTCGAACCAGGCTCGCACCCTGGCTCGCGAGGATCTCATCGATCTCGACGGCGACCTGCTGGGAGCCGGGGCGGGTCACGTCCCACGCCCTGGCCAGGGCGCAGCCCGCCCCACCCAGGTGGAGAGCCTTGACGGGGCCGCCCGCGCCGCGCAGCGCCGTGAGCACCGCGTCCATCTGCTGGTGGTACTCGAAGTCCAGGTGGGAGGGTCGCGCAGGTCCAGGAAGGAGGACTCCGCGCCGTCGAGCATGAGGAGGATCCCGGTGTCTCGCGCCACGAGCTCGGCCGTGGCGAAGGAGGTGCGCACCGGGCCTGAGGGCAGGCCGGTCAGCGCCGGGGCGCCGGAGGCCCTGCGTCTACGTGTCACAGCCCCACGGTAGCCTGAGAGGGGCACAGGGGGACTCATCCGGTCCTTCAGCCGGTGATCCCGTCGCACTCGTTGAGGAGGTGGAGATGAGCAGGGCACCCCGTTCCCGGGCCGCACGCCGGTCCTGGGGGGACGATGACTCAGCCACCCCATCATCCACGTCGACATGGACGCCTTCTTCGCCTCGGTCGAGGCTCCTCGAGCACCCCGAGCTGGTCGGCCGTCCTGTCATCGTCGGCGGCCGTGACGGCCGGGGCGTCGTCTCGGCCGCCTCCTACGAGGCCCGCGCCTTCGGCGTCTCCTCGGCGATGTCCATGGCCGAGGCCTCCCGGCGCTGCCCCCAGGCCGTGGTCCTGCCCGTGCGTCACGGCCTCTACTCCCAGGTCTCCGCCCAGGTCATGGCCGTTCTGGCGGAGGTCACCCCCGTCCTGGAGAAGGTGAGTATCGACGAGGCCTTTCTGGACGTGACCAGGGGCCAGGCGTCGCATGGGCTCGCCGGTGACCATCGGCCGCTGGATCCGCGCCGAGATACGCCGGCGAGTGGGCGTTCCGGCCTCGGTGGGCATCGCCTCCACCAAGTTCATCGCCAAGCTCGCCTCCTCCCACGCCAAGCCCGATGGCCTGCTCCTGGTGCCGGCCGGCGCCACGCAGGACTTCCTCAACGTGCTGCCGGTCGGGGCGCTGTGGGGTGTGGGCGCCCGGACGCAGGAGATCCTGGCCAGGTGGGGTATCAAGGACGTGCGCACCTTGGCGGACACCGACGTGCGCCACCTGGAAAGATCCTCGGCCGGGCCGTCGGGACGCCACCTGCACGAGCTCTCCCACGGCGTCGACCCCGCCGGGTGGAGCCGGTGCGCGAGGAGAAGTCGGTGGGCACCGAGACCACCTTCTTCGAGACCCTCACCGACCGGGGAGCACGCTCGGCGGGTCCTGCTGGACCAGACCCACCAGTGCGCCGCCCGCCTGCGCGGCGGACCTGCGCTGCCGTGTCGCCGTCCTCAAGGCCCGAGGGCCGACTTCACCACCGTCACCCGCTCACGCACCCTGGCCCTCCCACTGACCTCGCCCAGGACATCTGGGAGACCGTCTCCTCGCTCTACTCCGCCCTGCCCAGCCCGCCCGGCGTTTTCGCCTCCTGGGGGTGCGGGTCGAGGGCTGCTGCGCCCCGACGACGGTGTGCAGCTCCTCCTGGACGAGGACCCGCGGCGCGGCGCCTCCGAGCGGGCCGCCGACGCCGTACGCCGCAGGTGGGGCGCCGACGCGCTGGCCCCGGCCAGCCTTCTGCCAGGAGACGAGCACGCCGATCGCGGTAGGCGCCGGGCGGGATGCCAGCGGGCGCGGAGCGACGGGAGGCGAGAGCCTGGGCGTCGATCCCGTGAGGCGGATCGGGAGAGACCGGTTCCATCCCGATCGGTCCGGCCCAACCGCTCAGGAGAGTTTCTCCTGAGCCGCCACAGCGCCTATCCTGGCAACTACGGCGCAGATCCCCGGCCCCGCCCGGAAGCAAGGAGCATGATGGCACTGTCAGAGCGAGAGCAGCAGGTCCTGCGGGACCTGGAATCGCAGCTCCATGAGGATGACCCCGAGCTGGCTCAGACCTTCCAGCGTCAGGAGCGTCGGCTCTCGCGCCCCTCGCCCCGCCATATCGGTGGTGGTGTGGCCCTGGTTCTCGTCGGCCTGGCTCTTCTCATCGCAGGGGTCTCGGTGCCCCACAACCTCCTCTCCATCCTGCTGGGGGTCACGGGCTTCCTCGTAGCCGTCGGCGGGGTCGCACTGGCACTGACCCGGGTCGAGGCACGACGAGCCCACGTCAGTCCCGCGGCAGGTCGAGGACAGGCCCGTCAAGGGGTGGCAACGGCGGGAAGAGCGTTCCTCCTTCATGGACCGCCAGTCAGAGCGCTGGGATCGCAGGCGCGACTCAGAGGACTGACCAGCTCGCACCTCCTCCCTCCTCACTCTCAGCTCCCACTCCGCATCCGCCCCTGCGCCCCTCAGGCTGTGTCGGCGCACGCCGATCCCATCTCCTCCACCGCCCTCCCACTCCCTCCACCCATCCCCACTCCCTCGGCACTGCCTCACAGGTCCTGTCTCCAACGCTCACCCGTTCGAGACAGGACCTGAGTATCTGGAGGACTCGATCAGCCTCAGCGAGACCTCGCGAGGTCGGGACAGAATCCTGAGAATCTCAAGGACTCCATCGAGTTCAGAGACTGTCTCAGAGCAGCGTCGGCTCTGCTCCTACCTCTGCGCAGAGGCTCCTGAACCCCACCCAGAACCCTGCATGCAGGCCGAGTGGACTCTGCTTTTTCCTGGGTATCCACCACGCCGAGGGAGGTGGTGGTGAAGGCCTCCCTCCACCTGCTCTCCACCTCCCTCCACCCTCGCTGTGAAGAGGCAGCTGGACTGCAGTTATTTCCAACGAAAGAGTCAGAGGCTGTGGGTGCTGGTCGTCGTCGGCGATATGCGGTTGTGATGCTCTCGAGGAGGAGGTGGGAGAAAAGGGAGGAAGTGGAGTAAGGTGGGGGCTGCACGGGGTCGTCGAGGGAAGGAGGTGGCTCATGTTCCTGGGGACGCATGCACCCAAGCTGGACGAGAAGGGCCGTCTCATCCTCCCGGCGAAGTTCCGTGAAGAGCTTGCGGGCGGCGTGGTTCTGACCCGAGGTCAGGAGCACTGCCTGTACGCCTTCACCGCCGCCGAGTTCGAGCGCATGTACGCCCAGCTTCGTGAGGCCCCCCTCGCTCAGAAGCAGGCGCGTGACTACGTGCGTGTCATGCTCTCAGGGGCGGACTCGCAGATCCCGGACAAGCAGGGGCGTATCACGCTGCCGGCGCCACTGAGGGCCTACGCGGGCCTGAAGAAGGACCTGGCGGTGATCGGAGCCGGCGCCCGGGTGGAGATCTGGGACTCCGAGTCCTGGAGCACCTACCTGGCCGCCCAGGAACAGGTCTTCGCGGACACGGCCGAGGAGATCATCCCCGGCTTTCTTCTGACGCCCGCGACCTTGTCGACAACTGAACACAACCCGACGGACCGCACGCCGACGCCAACAGGGCTCTGGCGAACCATCTCGTGAGGTCTCCGCCCGATGTCGAGTCCGACGCCTCTTCCCCGGCGCCGGAACCACGGGAGGAGTCCTGGTGAGATGGCCGCCTCCCGGATCGCAGGCGGGCATCGAGGATGCCTCAACCGCATCTCGAGAGCGTCAGCGTCGACGTCAGACAACGCAGCTGGGGAAACCCAGGCACCCGGGGAGCCGGGGCCAGCACCAGAAAGGAGCACGCCCTCGCGACCAGCTCACAGGCGCAGGGCATCCGCTGCCGACGCCGTCGGCCGGCACGAGCCGGTGCTCCTGAGCGCTGCCTGGACCTGCTCGCCCCCGCCATCGAGGGCACGCTGACAGCACGTCGACGAGCGGCCCCGGCCCGAGCTGTCATGATCGACTGCACCCTGGGCATGGGGGGCCACCGAGGCGGCGCTCGAGCGCTTTCCGGCCCTGAAGGTCGTGGGCATCGACCGCGACCCCGAGGCGATTGCGCTGGCCTCGGCGCGCCTGGCACGCTTCGGTGACCGCTTCATCGCGGTTCAGGCGACCTACGACGCCGTGAACCGGGTGGCTCGTGAGCACTCCGCTCGTGCGGAGGGAGCGGTGGACGCCGTTCTCATGGATCTCGGGGGTCTCCTCCCTCCAGCTCGACGAGGCCTCGCGGGGCTTCTCCTACGCCCGCCCGGCGCCTCTCGACATGCGCATGGACCAGGGCTCAGGAATGACCGCCCAGGACCTGCTGGAGACCGCCGACGCCGTCGAGCTCACCCGCATCCTGCGCACCTACGGCGAGGAGCGGTTCGCCTCCCGCATCGCCGCCGCCATCGTGCGTCGGCGTCAGGTCGGGGAGCCGGTGGTCAGCACCCAGGACCTGGCCGAGCTCGTCCGTCAGGCGGTGCCCGCACCGGCGCGCCGCAGTGGCGGGCACCCGGCCAAACGGACCTTCCAGGCGCTGCGCATCGCCGTCAATGCCGAGCTCGACGTCCTGGAGCGGGCCGTGCCCCGAGCACTCAACAGCCTGCGCGTGGGAGGGCGCCTCGTGGTGGAGTCCTACCAGTCCCTGGAGGACCGCATCGTCAAACGGGCGCTCGCCCACGGGGCCACCTCCCGGGCGCCTCAGGACCTGCCGGTCGTCCCCGAGACGGACCGCCCCTACCTCGAGCTGATCACCAGCGGCGCGGAGAAGGCCGATGCCCGCGAGCTCGACCACAACCCCCGCTCGGCACCGGTGCGACTGCGGGCAGCCGCCCGCCTGCGTCCGGCCGACCAGGCGCCTTCACCGGAGGGGCCTGCGCCCACCGGCGGCCGGGGCGGACCCCGGGCGCCGGAGCGGTCAACGCACCGCGCGCCGCCGCCACCGCAGCTAGGGCGGCCCCGCCGCTCCAGACGTCGACGGACCGTCCCCAGGCGGTCAACGATTCCACTGCACCATCGTCCATCTCACACGCAGTCCAGCTACGACACAGGGAAGGCACAGTGATGAGCGCCACTGCTACTGCTCGAGTCACCCGCCCGATCGCGACGCGGCGCACCGCCCAGGCAAGTGGTTCCACCAGCACCCAGGGACGCACGGAGGCGGGCTCCGTCAAGCGGCCCCAGCTGCGCGTCGTCAACGGCGCCTCCCGAGCGGCCTCGTCATCCCTCCCCTTCCTCACCCTCATCATCTTCGTGCTGGCCGGTGCCCTCATCACCTCGATGCTCCTCAACGCCAAGATGGCCGACACCGCGTACAGGATGAAGGAGAAGCAGGTCGAGCTCAACGTCGCCGAGGACCACGTCGAGACGCTGCGCACCCAGGTCCAGGAGGCCTCGGCGCCCGACGCGCTGGCCGGCCGCGCCAAGGAGCTCGGGATGGTGCCCGCCGCCGCCCCCGGCGTCGTCGACGTCAACAAGGGTCAGCTCACTGAGGGAACGCCTGCCCACGCTGCCAGGACCAGGAAGTAGTCGCCTGTGAATCCCTCGCGTCGTCAGGCTCTCCAGGTCGGAGGGCTGCTCGTGTTCTCCGCACTGGCCGGGCGCACCGTCTACGTCCAGGCGGTTGACGGACCGGATCTGGCCGAGAAGGCGAAGGCCGAGCGTACGGTCACCTGGGTCAACCGGGCCCCTCGAGGCGACATCACCGGTCGGGACGGTACCGTTCTGGCCTCCTCGGCGGTCAGCTACGACGTCGGCGTCAACCAGTCCCTCATCGCCCAGTACGAACGCACCGAGATGCGCCTCAACGAGTCCACCGGAGTCAATGAGGAGGTCGTCGTCGACTACGGTGCGGCGGCGGTCGCGGCCCAGCTGGCACCGATCCTGAACGTCGATCCTCTTGAGCTGGGAGCCAAGCTCGTGGGTGACCGGAGCTACCAGGTCATTGCCCAGGAGGTCTCTCCTGACACCTGGAGAAAGATCAAGGCCCTGGACATCTCCGGGGTCGAGCCCGACCAGCGCACCCGACGCACCTACCCGGCCGGGACCGTGGCAGGCAACGTCCTGGGCTTCACCCACGAGGGCGATCGCAACCGCGAGCTCATCGGGGCGGCTGGGCTGGAGCTCACCCAGAACAAGCTCCTCACGGGAACCGACGGCAAGGGCAGTGAGGAGGTCGGGCGCAGCGGCGTCATCATCCCCACCGGTGAGCAGGAGGACAAGCCGGCCCGGCCCGGCGCCACGGTGCGAACCACCCTCAATTCTGACCTGCAGTCCATCGCCCAGGAGACCATCGACCGAACGGTCTCCGCCCAGCACGCGGACTGGGGCGTTGTCGTGGCCATGGAGCCGGCCACCGGCAAGGTCGTGGTCCTGGCCGACTCAACTCGGTCGACCCTCCGATCCCTCCGCCACATCCGAGGAGAACCGCACCGCCCGTAGCGTTCAGGCCGTCTTCGAGCCCGGAAGCGTCGGGAAGGTCGTCACCTTCGCCACCGTTCTGGAGGAGGGCGCCGTCAAGCCCGAGGATTCCTGGACGGTTCCCTACACCTTGAGGGCGGCCAGCGGGCAGACCTTCGAGGACTCCCACGAGCACGAGACCCAGACCATGACCACCGCCGGAGTCCTGGCGGAGTCCTCCAACGTCGGCACCGTGCAGATCGGCAGAAGCTCGCCGACGACGTCCGCTACAAGTACATGAAGCGCTTCGGCTGGGGGCAGGCCACGGGCATCGAGATGCCGGCGGAGTCCGACGGCATCCTCTACCCGCCCAGCTCCTGGGACGATCGCACCCGTTACGCCACGATGTTCGGGCACGGGGTGGCCGGCACCGCCCTCCAGTCGCTCCAGGTGCTGGCCACCGTGGCCAACAAGGGGTGCGCGTGGCCCCGCGCGTCATCGACGCCTGGATCGACGCCGACGGCAAGGAGACCCCGCAGGCCCGCCCCGAGGAGGTGCGGGTCGTCTCCGAGGCGACTGCCAAGACCCTCACCGAGATGCTCATCGGCGTCACCCAGGAGGGCGGCACCGCGGAGTCCGCCTCCATCAACGGCTACCTGGTGGCCGGTAAGACCGGAACCACCGAGATCCTCAGCGACGACTCCACCGTGGCCTCCTTCGTCGGCTTCTGCCGGCCCTGCGACCCGGTGCTGGCCATCGCAGTCATCGTCAACCGGCCCTGAGGGGATCTACGGAGGCACCGTTGCCGCCCCCGTCTTCCGGGAGGTGGCGCTGGCAGCCATGCAGGCGCTCAACATCGCCCCCGACCCGAGCGTCGTGGCGGCTCAGGCCGCTCGGAACGGAGCCGGGGGAGAGCGGGACGCGAACCAGTGAGGTCGCCTATGGGGAGATGAGCGTGACCACCAGCACCTCGGCGAAGTTGGGCCGGAGAGGGCTCTTGTGGAACATCGACAGTGGAAGGTCGCGATAGATTGAGGAACTATGAGCAACCACGCCTACGAGTCGGCCGCCGCCCCTACGGCCGAGCTCCAATGGTCCCATCCCCATCAGCACTCTGAGCGAGCGCTTCTCCCTGGCTCCCGCCTCAGCTGAGGATGCCGCCGCCCTCAACGACCTGAGCATCCTGGGGGTCAGTGTCGACTCCGCCGACACCGCCCCGGGCGAGCTCTTCGTGGGACTGCCCGGTTTCACCGTCCACGGGGCCCGCTTCGCCGCCCGAGGCCGTCGCCTCCGGCGCCGTCTGCCGTCCTGACCGATGCCGACGGCGCCCAGATCGTCCACGAGATCCGCTCCCTGGTACGCCGGTCCTCGTGCACGACGATCCCCCGTGCCGTCGTCGGCCCCCTGAGCGCGGAGGTCTACCACCATCCCGGCACGCGGACTGGTCACGACCGCCGTCACCGGAACCAACGGCAAGACGACCACCGCCTACTTCCTCGACGCCATCCTGTCCGCTCACGTCGGCGGCTGCATGGTGGCCGGAACCGTCGAGCTGCGCGTGGGGGAGCGCTCCGTGGAGTCCCCGCGCACCACCGTCGAGGCCCCCTGTCCTGCAGCGGATGATGGCCCTGGCCGTGGAGGACAGGGTCAGCGCCGCCTCCCTGGAGGCCTCCAGCCACGCCATCGTCCTGCACCGGCTCGATGGGATTGTCGTCGACGTCGCCGGCTTCACCAACCTCCAGCGCGACCACCTCGACTTCCACAAGACCATGGAGGGCTACCTGGAGGCCAAGGCGCAGCTGTTCACCCCCGAGCACGCCCGCCGGGGCGTGGTCTGCGTCGACGACCAGTGGGGCGCGGCCCTGGCCGCTGAGGCCCCCATCGAGATCGACCGCGTGCGCGCTACCCGGTGAGACTCCCCGCCGACTGGTGGGTCAGTGACGCCGCCGTCTCCTGACCGACTCCGCCACCACCTTCACCCTCCACGGGCCCGACGGCGAGCAGATCGAGGCCTCCTGCCCCCTGCCCGGACTCGTCAACGTCCAGAACGCCGCCCTGGCCCTGGTCATGGCCATCCGTGCAGGGGTGCCCGCCGCCACGGCCACCGCCGCCCTGGCCGGTGCCCACAACATCCCCGGCCGCATGCAGCGCATCAGCCAGCGCGACGGCCGACGCGGCCTGTGCATCGTCGACTTCGCCCACACCCCCGAGGCCATGGAGCTGGCCCTCAAGGCCGTGCGTCCCCATCACCCCGGGGCGCCTCATCGTGGTCTTCGGATCCGACGGCGACCGGGACCAGGGCAAGCGGCCCATGCTGGGCGAGGTGTGCGCCCGCCTGGCGGATGTTCTGGTCGTCACCGACGAGAACCCCCGCAGCGAGGACCCCCAGCTCATCCGCAACGCCATCCTCGACGGCGTGCGCGGCGTGCGTCCCGACCTGACGGACGTCGAGGAGATCACCACCTGGCGCGGCGACGCCGTGCGCCGGGGCGTCGAGCTGTGCGGACCCGACGACACCGTCATCGTCACCGGGCAAGGGCACGAGCCCTTCCTGGAGATGGCCGGGGAGTTCATCCGCTACAACGACGCGCCCGTGATGGCCGAGGCCGTCGAGAAGAAATGGGGACGGGCATGAGGCTCAGCCTGAGTCAGATCGCCGCCGCCGTCGGCGGCAGGCTCATCGGCCCGGACGCGCCCGTGACCGGACCGGTCGTCACCGACTCGCGCCAGGCCGCCGAGGGCTCACTGTTCATCGCCGTTCACGGTGAGCGCACCGACGGCCACGCCCACCTGGGATCGGCCGGGGCGCTGGGCGCCGTCGGGCCATCGTCTCCGACCTGGAGGCCGCCCGCAGCGGACTGTCCCAGGGGCAGGCCGAGGAGCCGACCATGGGGCTCGTCCTCGTGGAGGACACGGTGACTGGCCCTCGGCGCCTGGGCCCGCACCCACCTGGAAGGGCTGCGCCAGGCAGCGGCCGAGCGCGGTGAGCGTCTCACCGTGGTGGCGATGACCGGCTCGGTGGGCAAGACCACCACCAAGGACCTCACCCGGCAGCTCCTGGCCGCCTCCGGCCCCACGGTGGCGCCCCGGGCCAGCTTCAACAACGAGATCGGCCTGCCGCTGACCGTGCTCGAGGCCGACGAGTCCACCCGCTACCTCGTCCTGGAGATGGGGCCTCCGGACCCGGGCACATCGCCTACCTCACCGGCATCGCCCCCTGGACGCGGCCGGGGTCCTCATGGTCGGCCACGCCCACATGGGCGGTTTCGGCTCCATCGAGGGCGTCGCCGCGGCCAAGGCGGAGATCGTCGCCGGCTTGCGACCCGACGGAACGGCCATCCTCAATGCCGACGATGCCCGCGCCGCAGCCATGGCCGAGCTCGCACCGGCACGCGTCCTCACCTTCTCGCTCCCAAGGCCGACAGGCCGACCTGAGGGCCGAGAACGTGGATCCTGGACGCGGCCGCCCGAGCGGCCTTCGACCTCCACCTGCCCGGTCTCGCTGAGCCCCGCCGCGTCCAGCTGGCCGTGGCCGGCGTGCACAACGTGTCCAACGCCCTGGCCGCCGCCGGCCTGGCCCTGGCCGCGGGCATGGCCCCCGAGCTCATCGCCGAGCGGCTCGGCTCCGTGAGCATTGAGAGCCCCCACCGCATGGATGTGTCGGAACTCAGTGGGGATCTTCTCCTCATCGACGACTCCTACAACGCCAACATCGACTCCATGACGGCGGCGCTGGCCGTGCTGCCGGCCCTGGCCGGGGACCGGCGTCGCGTCGTCGTGGTTTCCGAGATGCTCGAGCTGGGGAGTCCTCGGCGGCCGATCACGCGCGCACCGGAGAGCTAGCGGCCCGAGCCGGAGCCGCTATGCTCATCGGCATCGGCTCCACCCAGGAGGCACTCGAGGCGGCCGGGGCGCGAGGGGTCGAGGTCGTCGGTTTCGATGATGCCGCGACCGCCATCTCCCAGATCGACGCCCTGCTGTCCGACGGCGACGCCGTCCTGGTCAAGGGTTCCAACGGCTCAGGGCGCCTGGCGCCTGGCCGACCACCCTCAAGGAGGTTCGTCCCCGATGACCGCCATCCTCATCTCCGGCGTGGTCGGACTCGTGGGCACCCTGTTGGGGACGCTCCTGCTCATCCGCTACCTCCACGCCAAGGAGTACGGACAGTTCATCCGCCAGGACGGCCCCCAGGGACACTTCACCAGCGCGGCACGCCGACCATGGGCGGCCTCGTCATCATCATCTCCACCGTCCTGGGCTACACCCTGGCCAATCTCACCCAGCTGCGCACACCGCGCGCCTCCGGAGTCCTGCTGCTCTTCCTCGTCGTCGGGCTCGGGCTCATCGGATTCCTGGACGACTTCGAGAAGATCTCCAAGCAGCGCTCCCTGGGACTGCGGGCATGGCAGAAGATCGTGGGGCAGGCGCTCATCGGCATCGGATTCTCGGTGGCGGCCCTGCACTTCGCGGACCGCAACGGGCTCACCCTGCCTCCACCCGGATCTCCTTCGCCCGGGACTCGGCGATCAACCCTGGCCTTCGCCGGCAGCGTCGTCGGGCTCATCCTGTTCATCCTGTGGGCGAACTTCCTCATCACCGCCTGGTCCAACGCCGTCAACCTCACCGATGGTCTCGACGGACTGGCCGCCGGCGCCTCAGCCATGGTCTTCGGTGCCTACACGCTCATCGGGGTGTGGCAGACCAACCAGTCCTGCAACTACGGACACGAGACCATGGTCCCCACCACCTGCTATCAGGTCAGGGACCCGCGAGACCTGGCCATGATCGCCGCCGCCCTCATGGGGGCCTGCTTCGGCTTCCTGTGGTGGAACGCCTCACCGGCCAAGATCTTCATGGGCGACACCGGGTCCCTGGCCCTGGGTGGGGCGGTCGCAGGCCTGTCGATCCTGACCCGCACGGAGTTCCTGGCCGTCATCCTGGGCGGACTCTTCCTGGCCGAGGTCATGAGCGACATCATCCAGATCGTCTCATTCAAGTCGACAGGCCGACGCGTCTTCCGCATGGCTCCACTGCATCACCACTTCGAACTGGGAGGATGGACCGAGGTCAACGTGGTGATCCGCTTCTGGATCATCGCCGGCCTGTGCGTCATCGCGGGACTCGGACTCTTCTACGCCGAGTACCTGCGCCAGCTCATCTTCGGGTGAGCCGGGACGCTCGGGCCACTGCGACCCGACGAACCATTGAAGCAGTCTTCACCTGCCGGCAGCCCCGTCAGGAGCAGTGAGGAACCAGGAGCGTGAGCCCGCACCGTGACCAGTCTGACTGAAGTCCCCGGTGAACCGCCCAGTGCCGTCACCGGCCCTGGCGGGGCCCTGAGCGACCAGCTCGACGGCGCCCATGTGGCCGTCGTCGGACTGGGGCGCACCGGGCGCGCCGTCGTCGATGCCCTGGCCACGCTGGGGGCCCGCATCCACGTCTTCGACAGCCGTGAGTCCTCCATCGACACGCTGGAGACCCCCGTGGTCTCCGCCACGGTCGCCGACGCCGAGGCGACCGCGGCCGCCCTGGCGCAGTCCCCGGCCAGGCTCCTCGTCGTCTCACCCGGGGTCCCGGCCACCGGGCCGGTCCTGCGAGGCGCCGCGGCGGCAGGGTATCGAGACCTGGAGCGAGGTCGAGCTGGCCTGGAGGATTCAGCAGGACTCAGCGCGTCCGCACGTCCCCATGGCTGACTCTGACCGGGACGGACGGCAAGACCACCACGGTCAGCATGCTCTCAGCGATCCTGACGGCCCACGGGCTCACGGCCCCGGCCGTGGCAACATCGGCACCCCCGTTATCGAGGCGGTGCTGGCCGGCAGCGCCGACGCCCTGGCCGTGGGAGCTGTCCAGCTTCCAGCTGCACACCACCAGGACCCTGGCGCCCCTGGCGTCGGCCTGCCTCAACCTGGCCGCCGACCACCTCGACTGGCACGGGAGGGCCTGGAGGCCTACGCCCAGGACAAGGCTCGCGTCTACTCCCGCACCCGGCTCGCCGCCATCTACAACCTCGCCGACTCCGCCACCGAGGACATGGTCCGTCAGGCCGATGTCGTCGAGGGCTGTCGAGCCGTCGGCTTCACCCCTGGCCGCACCGGGGATTGGGGACAGATCGGCATGGTCGAGGACCTTCTGGTCGACCGCGCCTTCCACGCCGAGCGGCGCTCCAGCGGTGTCGAGCTGGCCACCACCGCCGACCTGGCGCACCTGGCCCCGGGCCGGACGCGTCCAGAACCCTGCCCGCGCACCTGCTGGCCGACGCCCTGGCGGCCGCCGCGCTGGCCCGGGCGGCCGGAGCCGACCCGCAGGCGGTCTCCGCCGGGACTGCGCGCCTACAGTCCCGGGGCCCACCGGATCGTCACCGTCGCCGAGGCGGAGGGCATCACCTGGGTCGATGACTCCAAGGCCACCAACCCGCACTCCGCCGAGGCTGCGCTGACTTCTCTGCCGCAGGGGACCGGCGTCTGGATCTGCGGCGGCGACACCAAGGGTGCCCAGTTCTTCGACCTGGTCCGCACGGTGCGCCCCCACCTGCGCGGCGCCGTCGTCATCGGCAAGGACCAGGACGACATTCTTGCGGCCCTGGAGCAGGAGGCCCCCGGCCTGCCCGTCACCCGCGTCAGCGACGGCAGCGCCGAGCAGGTGAGCGCCGCAGCGGTGGAGGCCGCCGGCGCCATGGCCCGCAGCGGTGACACCGTCATGCTGGCCCCGGCCTGCGCCTCCTGGGACCAGTTCACGTCCTACGCCCAGCGCGGGGACCTGTTCGCAGCCTGCGCCCAGGCCTACATCCAAGGCGATGGTGCCCGTAGCACGGACGCCCCCGGCGACCAGGGGCAGCTGTGAAGACCGGGTCCCACCTCGGCCACCGCTGCCCGCTCGTCGAGCCCTCTCCCTCGTCAGGGAGCCTCTCGGGCGACCGGAGCCCCGTCACGGACAGCCGGTGCCGGTCGCAAGCCGGAGCGGGACCGCCCCCGAAGGGCGCTGCCACGCCGTCCCAAGCAGACCAGGAAGCCCTCCGGCTCCGGCCCACGGGGCGGGCGGTCGCCTGCGTGACGCCTGGCGCAAGCGGCTGGCGCACTGGGGCGAGCGGCTCTCACGACCCTGGGACGGGGGTGCCCCAGACCGATGGCGGCTCGCAGGAGCGTCGTCGGCGTCCTCCGAGCGGTGAGCCCGACTCCGCTCAGAGCTCCGAGCAGGTGACTCTGACCTACTACTGCCTGCTCGTCTCCACCCTGGTGCTGGAGACCTTCGGGCTCATCATGGTCTTCTCCGTGCAGTCGGTGACCGTTGCCGCCAACGGCGGCAACGCCTTCACCGACTTCGCCAAGTACCTCATCTTCGCGGTGGTCGGGACCCTGGGCATGGTGGGGGTCTCCCGCATGCCGCTGTCCTGGTTCCCGCGGATGGCATGGGGGCTTCTGGTGCTGACGATCGCCTTGCAGTGCCTGGTGTTCACGCCCGTCGGAGTCAATGTCTACGGCAACCGCAACTGGATCCAGGTCCCAGGGGTCGGCACCGCCCAGCCCTCGGAGTTCATCAAGGTGGCCCTCGCCCTGGTCCTGGGCACCCTGGTGACCTGGTACGCGGACAGCCGCCCACGGGACCGGGTGTGGATGGCGGGCTGGGGCGGTGTCGCCGTCGCGATCCTGAGCGTCTTGGGCGGACAGGATCTGGGAACCGTCATCATCCTGGTGATCATCGTCGCCGGGGCCCTGTGGGTGGGGGGAATGCGCAAGCGCTGGTTCGCTCTCCTGGGTGCCGGCGGCATCGTCATGTTCGCGGCCGCCTCCATGCTCAGCGCCAACCGGCGTGCCCGGATCACCGCCTGGATCCATCCCGAGGGCGCGGACCCCACGGGTGTGGGCTACCAGCCCAAGCACGGGATGTGGGCGCTGGGGACGGGAGGGCTGGCTCGGTGGGGCCCGGATCCTCGCGCCAGAAGTGGGGCTACCTCACCCAGGCGGACTCCGACTACATCTTCGCCGTGCTTGGTGAGGAGTTCGGGCTGGTGGGTACGCTCGTCGTCATCGCCCTGTTCGCCGGTCATCGGAGCCTGCTGCCTGCGGCTCATGAGGCGCCACACCTCCCTGTACGTCGTGGCCACGACCTCGGCCATCGGTGCGTGGATCGTGGGGCAGGCGATCATCAACATGGGGGTCGTCACCGGTGCGCTGCCGGTGCTGGGCGTCCCCTTCCCCTCGTCAGCCGTGGAGGTACCGCGCTGGTGTCGGTCCTCCTGGCCATCGGGGTGCTTCTGGCCTTCGCGCGCCACGAACCCGGTGCGCAGGAGGCCCTGTCCACGAGTCCCGGGGCGCTGCGTCGTTCCCTGGCAGTCATTGTCCCTAGGAGGAACCGTGCCCGAGACAAGTGAGAGCGCAGGCTCGCCCCAGCAGGAGCGTCCCAGCGGCTCGGAGCGGCCCCGGCCGTTGCGGGTGCTGCTGGCAGGTGGAGGTACCGCCGGCCATGTCAACCCGTTGCTGGCCACGGCCGCGGCCCTGCAGGACCCTGCCCTGGGCGGTGATCCTCGTACGCGGATCCTCGTCCTGGGGACCGCTGAGGGGCTGGAGAAGCGGCTGGTGCCCGAGGCCGGCTTGGAGCTGGCTCTCGTTCCCCAGGGTCCCTCTGCCGCGGCGTCCCCAGCGGTGACCTGCTGCGTCTGCCGCACCGGCTGGGAAAGGCGATCGGCGCCGCCACTGAAGCCATTGAGACGATCGGGGCCGACGTCGTCGTCGGTTTCGGTGGCTACGTCTCGACCCCGGCCTACCTGGCCGCCAGGAAAGCCGGGGTACCAGTCGTCATCCATGAGCAGAACGCCCGTCCTGGCCTGGCCAACCGGCTGGGGGCCTCCTGGGCTCAGGCAGTTGCCCTGACCTTCGCCTCCACCCGCCTCAAGGCCTCCAAGGGACGTACCGAGGTCACGGGGCTGCCGCTGCGCCCGGCCATCGCCACCCTGGTGGCGCAGCGGGCCACGAGTGAGGGGACCCGCCAGGCCCGCGTCGAGGGCGCGCAGGAGCTGGGGCTCGACCCCGACCTGCCCACGCTGCTGGTGACGGGCGGATCCCTGGGGGCCCAGCACCTCAACGAGGTTCTGAGCGAGTCGCTGGGCTCCCTGCCCGCAGGGCTTCAGGTGCTGCACCTGACCGGCAAGGACAAGGACGCCCCGGTGCGCGCCGCCCTCGAGACGGCAGCGGCCTCAGGCGCTGCGCAGGACCTTTCGGAGCGGTACCACGTGCTCGACTACCTGACCACGATGGAACAGGCCTACGCCTGCGCCGACGGGGTCCTGTGCCGCTCCGGCGCCGGCACCGTCGCAGAGATCACGGCACTGGGGCTTCCAGCGCTCTATGTCCCCTGCCGATCGGCAACGGGGAGCAGCGTCTCAACGCCGCTGACGTCCTGGCCTCCGGAGGCGGGTCGCATGGTGCTCGACGCCGACCTCAAGCCCTCGGACATCCTTGACTTCGCCATGCTCATCTCCGACCCTGAGCGGCAGGCCGCCATGGCCCGGGCCGCGGCCTCCATCGGCGTCCAGGATGCGGCGGCCCGCCTGGCCGCCCTCATCCGGCAGTGCGCCTCCATCCACGACACTCCCACTGACGAGGAGAACGCGGCATGACCGCCACGACACCCCAGGACAGCTCCCCGCACTGCCGACCGGCCGGCCGGCTCCGATCAGCGCACGCTGGCAGACAGAGCCTTTCACCTCATTGGCATCGGGGGAGCGGGGATGAGCGTGGTCGCCCAGCTGCTCGCCGACCGCGGCGCCCAGGTCTCCGGCTCCGACTCCCACGGCGGTCCCGCCTTCGACCACCTGGCTGATCTGGGCATCACGACCCACCTGGGGCATGACGCCGCGAATGTGCCCGAGCGGAGCACTGTCGTGGTCTCCACCGCGATCAAGGAGACCAACCCTGAGCTCGCCCAGGCCCGCAGGCGGGGCCAGGACGTCATCCACCGGTCCCAGGCGCTGGCCCTGGCCGCTCAGGGGCCTGGACTTCGTCGCCGTGGCCGGCGCGCACGGCAAGACCACGACCTCAGGCATGCTCGCCGAGGCCCTCACCGAGGCCGGAGCCGACCCCTCCTTCGCCATCGGCGGGGTCGTGCGGGCCCTGGGCACCGGCGCCCACCTGGGCAGCGGTCCCGCCCTGGTCGCCGAGGCCGATGAGTCCGACCGCTCCTTCCTCAACTACACCCCCGCGTGGAGATCGTCACCAACGTCGAGCCCGACCACCTCGACAGCTACGGCACCGCGGAGGCCTTCGAGACGGCATTCGTCGACTTCGCTCACCGGCTGGTGCCCGGGGGCCTGCTGGTCGCCTGCGCCGCCGACGCCGGTGCACTGCGCCTGGCGCAGTCCGCAGCAGCCGAGGGCCTGCGCGTCGTCACCTACTCCTTCGGCGGCCCCGACACCCTCCCCGGCGGAGTACTCGTGGGGAGGGGCACGTCCACCTGGACATCCAGGAACGTGGGGCCTCATCCACTCGGGGACTGCTGACCCTTCACCACGGCGGCCGGCCGTGAGTCCCGCCGGCGGCGCGGGCGAGAGCCGCATCTCGGCCCGGTCGAGCTGGTGCTGGCCGTGCCCGGGGGACCACGTGGCCCCTCGACGCCGCCGGCGCCTGGGCAGCGGGCATCGAGCTCGGCGTCGAACCGGCCCGGATGGCCCGGGCGCTGGGGGCCTTCGGGGGACAGGACGGCGCTTCGAGGACCGGGCGAGGCCGACGGCGTGCGCGTCATCGACGACTACGCCCACCACCCCACGGAGATCGAGGCCCTGCTGCGCACGGCGCGGGGCGTGGCCCAGGAGCGCGGCGGCCGGGTCCTGGTCCTGTTCCAGCCGCACCTGTTCTCCCGCACGAGGGCCTTTCGCCGACCGCTTCGGACAGGCGCTGGCCCTGGCCGACGCCGTTGTCGTCACCGACGTCTACCCCGCCAGGGAGACTCAGGCGGACTTTCCCCGATATCACCGGGGACACGGTCGCCCAGCGCGTCCCCGGTGGCACCGCCAGATTCGTCGCCGAGCGTCTCGAGGCCGCGCACGCGGTGGCCGACCTGGCGCGCCCGGGCGACCTGCTGCTGACGGTCGGTGCCGGCGACGTCACTGAGCTCGCCGGTACGGTACTGGGCCGACCTGGCGGTACGCGAGGGCGGTGCAGCCCCCTCGCCCTCCGGACCGAGGACGAGCAGGGCATGAGGAAGCCCTCGGCCCCCGTCCTGAGCGCTCCAACCGTGCTCAGGACGCCCCGGCCAGCATCCCGCCGCGCCGCTCCGGCCCCAGGCGTCCGCGTCCCTCCCGCTCGGCGCAGGGACCATCCGCGCCGAGCACCCTGACGGATCACGGGGACTGAGCAGGCCGGTCCGTCAGCCACCCGCCAAGCGGCCCCGGAGCGCTTCCGCCAGGGACCTCTCAGGGCGCGAGCGGAGCCGCCGGGTCGGCCTCGCGGCCCTCGGCGTCCGTCGACGTCGAGGGGTGCGTCCAGTCCCTCGCCGGTCTCGCGTCGTGATGGGCGAGGGCACCAGCCGAACCAGTCCCCGTCAGGACGTCCTCCCAGTCCCCGACGCAGCCGCAAGCACCGAGCTGACCGTGTTCGGCCGCCGGCAGGTGGCTCTTTCCGGAGGAGATGACCGGGTCGTCTCCACCGGGCTCGCCGATCGGCTCAAGGAGCGTCAAGCCGCCCTGCACCGGTTGCGGCTGCGACGGGTGGTGACGGCCGCCGTCGTGGTGGTCGCCATCGTCCTGACGGTCTGGGCCCTGGCCTTCTCACCCTCCTGGGCCTGCAGACCCAGAGGATCTCCGTGGCGGGGATCGGACGGCAGCGTCTCGGACAAAGCAGGTCCGAGACATTCTGGCCTCGTACGAGGGCGACTCGTTGCTGCGGCTCGACACCGGCCGGCTCTCCACCCAGGTGAGCGACAAGCTGGTCCGGGTGCGCCGGGCGCAGGTGACCAGGGCCTGGCCCCACGGGCTGCGGGTGCATCTGACGATGCGCGTCCCGGTGGCCACCGTGCAGGACTCGGACGGCTACCAGGTCCTCGACAACGAGGCCGTGGTCCTCGAACGGGTCTCCGAGGCGCCGTCGGGGCTGGTGACCATCGTGCCCGGTCCCGCTGCGCAGGCATCGGGGCCACAGAGGGTCTCAGCCAAGCAGGTGGCTGCTGTCACCCAGGTGGTGGGCTCTCTCGCGCCGGAGACCCTGGCCCAGGTGAGCAGCGGCAGCGCCACTGAGGCGGGGCAGGTCACGCTGACCTTGTCCAGTGGGGCCAGCGTGGTCTGGGGGAACAACCAGGACAACGGGCTCAAGGCGCGCGTCTTGGCGACTCTCATGACGACCACTGCGTCCATCTACGACGTCTCATCGCCTCATCGTCCCACCACCCGATCCGCCGACGCAGCGACACGACCACCGCGGCGCCATCGCCGACGTCCTGACAACGGTTCTTCTGCTCCGCCGCTGCGTGGCGAGTCCGAGGGACGGCGGGGTGCGCAGCAGCCGTGATCTCAGTCCTTCAGGTTTATTGCAGGTAAATCGCAGTGATATAGCAGGGAATCCGCAGGCAACTGCACACGAACACGCCGGGCTTCAATGCGATACGACGTCCTGGAAGTCTCATAGCGTTGACCCCGTCATTCAGAGAATGACATAAGTATTGACCTTAACTTGAGGTTGAGGTTTGAGGGAGTCCTCGCCAGAGGGCTCAGGACGAAACTCGCGGAGGGGACGCCAGTGGTCGAGAGCATGGCTGTGGACGACTCACAGCACTATCAGGCAGAGATCAAGGTCGTCGGTGTTGGCGGCGGCGGCGTCAACGCCGTCAACCGCATGATCGAGGCCGATCTGCGTGGCGTGGAGTTCATCGCCGTGAACACCGACGCCCAGGCGCTGCTCATGTCCGACGCTGACGTCAAGCTCGACGTCGGGCGGGACCTGACCCGAGGTCTGGGGGCGGGAGCCGACCCGGCGATCGGCCGCAAGGCCGCTGAGGACCACGAGTCGGAAATCCGTGAGGCCCTTGACGGATCGGACATGGTCTTCGTCACCGCGGGCGAGGGGGGTGGCACCGGCACCGGCGCGGCTCCTGTCGTCGCCCGCCTGGCCAAGAGCATCGGTGCGCTGACCATCGGTGTGGTCACCCGTCCCTTCTCCTTCGAGGGGCGCCGCCGCTCGGCTCAGGCTGAGGACGGTGTCCAGGCGCTGCGCGAGGAAGTCGACACCCTCATCGTCATCCCCAACGACCGCCTCCTGCAGATCGCCGACAAGAACATCTCCGTCGTGGACGCCTTCAAGCAGGCTGACCAGGTTCTTCTTCAAGGTGTCCAGGGCATCACCGAGCTCATCACCACCCCCGGCCTCATCAACGTCGACTTCAATGACGTCAAGTCCGTGATGCAGGGTGCCGGCAGCGCACTCATGGGTATCGGCTCGGCCACCGGTGAGGGACGTGCGATCACGGCTACCGAGGAGGCCATCGCCTCGCCGCTGCTGGAGACCTCGATCGACGGCGCCCACGGTGTGCTGCTCTTCTTCCAGGGCGGCTCCGACCTGGGCCTGTTCGAGATGAACGAGGCCGCCAACCTCGTGCGCGAGGCCGTCCATCCCGAGGCCAACATCATCGTTGGAAACGTTGTCGACGGTGCCCTGGGCGACGAGGTGCGTGTGACGGTCATCGCCGCAGGCTTCGACTCCGAGCCGATCGTCGGTGGCCTGTCCGATCCGATGGCTCGGCTGTCGCGGGCCGCTGCTGTTCCGCCGGTGCCCTCGTCACCGGTCGACGACCTGCCTGCGGCTCCCGCTCCTCGCGGCGGTGCCCACGCGGCCCAGAATCCGGTAACCCGCCCGGTCCCGCTGGCCCCTCCGCCCTCGTCGTCGCCGGCGGCTGCGGCGCACTTGTCGGAGGTCGGTGCGGCTGAGGCACTCTCGTCGGGGAGCATGCCGGCCTACGTGGATGAGGCCTACAGCTCCTACGGCTCGGCACCGGCGCAGCAGTCGGTCTCCGATCTTGAGGTTCCTCAGGTGATCGGGGTCGATGCCGACGACGACGGCATTGATCTGCCTGACTTCCTGCGCTGAGCGCTATCGCTGTCCCGGGGATGCGACAACCATGTGTGATGCCAGCGCCGTTGAGATCTCGGACCTGATCGAGGTGGATCTGGGCCCGCGGGCTCGTGGGTACTTCACTACCCGCGGTCTGCGGGCTCGTCCCGTCTCCGTCCCAGCGCTGGCACTCATGCTCGGGAGGATCGGGATGGCGGACGGCAGGGGAGGGGCCTCCTACGACGGGATGGAACCTGGCGCTCCATGTCGGAGACGACCCGCAACGTGTTCATCGTCATCGTCGTCGACTCGAGGATCTGCTGGGACTTGAGCAGGGGAGGCACCTGGCCTGGATGAACCAGGTTCACTCCGCCGTCGTGTCCACTGCCAAGGTCGATGAGGTGCCCACGGCGGACGCGCTCGTCCTGGATGCCCGGACGGTTGGTGCGCCTGCAGGGTGCTGCGTCCTCGTGGCCGACTGCGTTCCCGTTCTGCTGGCGTCCGGGGACGGTGCCCTGACTGCGGCAGTGCACGCCGGGCGGCGAGGCATGCTCGACGGCGTCATCGCCGCCACGATTGAGTTCCTCCAACGTGCGGGAGCGGAGCCAGCTGATCTGTGGGCCGCAGTGGGGCCATCGATCTGTGGCTCCTGCTACGAGGTCCCAGATGACATGCTTGCGCTGTCCGCGCAGCGCGAACCGGCGTGCGCCTCACGCACATCGTGGGGCACGCCTGGCCTTGACGTCGCGGCAGGCGTCCTCGCTCAGCTCGAGCGCGCCGGCGTTGGCCACATCAGTGCTGATCGGTGGTGCACGTACGAGGACCCTCGCTTCTACTCCTACCGTCGTGACGGAGTGACTGGGCGCCTGGCAGGTATTGCAATTCCACGATAAGGCCCAGTCTGCTGAATAAATCCTGGGCGTGACCTACCTGAAACCTGAGGTGGGGGACACGCCGAGTTGAGGTCCCCAAGCGGTGTCGCGGGGGGCGGATACCGTCGCAGCACATCCGGAACGCAGGGGACCGGACGAACCAAGGAGCGATAGATGGGCGCGCTGCGCAGTATGACCAGTTTCCTCGGCTATTCAGAGCCGGAGGAGGAGAGCTACGAGGACAGCTATGAGGCTGCCGACGCGAGCTACGCCGTGCAGGAGCACGAGCAGGACTTCGTTGACGAGGGGTATGAGGACTTCTCCGCCCCGGCTGCGCCCGAACCCGTTGCCGCCGCCCCGGACCTTCGACGCATCGTCACGGTTCACCCCTCGACCTACAACGAGGCCAGGATCATTGGCGAGTCCTTCCGTGACGGCGTTCCCGTCATCATCAACCTCACCGGCATGAGTGAGTCTGACGCGCGTCGCATGGTGGACTTCTCCGCTGGTCTGGTCTTTGGCCTGCACGGCGCTATCGAGCGTGTCACCCCGCGCGTGTTCCTGCTGACGCCGGCCAGCGTGGAGATCGACGGCGGTGAGGTCGCCGAGGCTCGCGGCCGCTTCTTCAACCAGAGCTGAGCTGACCCGTACGTGAACCTCGTCTCTGTAGTGGCCGGGATCCTGTCAAGCATTTTGAGCCTGTACTTCCTCATCCTCCTGGTCAGGGTCGTGCTCGACTGGATTCAGGTCTTCGCCCGCCAGTGGCGACCTCAGGGGGTCGTCCTGGTGCTGGCCAACCTTGTCTACGCCCTGACGGATCCACCTCTGCGAGTGATCCGCCGGAGGGTTCCCATGGCACGCCTGGGAGGGATCGGTATCGACCTGAGTTTCCTAGTGCTGGTCTTCGGGATCTGGATGCTCCAGTGGTTCCTCCGACTTCTCATCTGAACAGGTGTGAAGTCGTGAGCGAACCGCTAGAGTGCTGTTCTCACGTCAGCGTGAGATAGCGCGCTTGATGTGGCCTGAACCTCGAGTTCAGGTACTCTGTCCGCATGAGTGACCGGATGCCCGGTGCTCGTGACCTTATCCGTAACGACACCGAGGTGACGACCATGACGCTGCTGACAGCAGACGACGTCCTCAACAAGAAGTTCCAGGCGACCAAGTTCCGTGAGGGCTACGAGCAGGACGAGGTCGACGAGTTCCTCGACGAGGTAGTCGAGGCGATGCGTCAGCTGGAGGCTGAGAACGCCGACCTCAAGGCCAAGCTCGAGGCCGCCAACCGCCGAATCGCCCAGCTCAGCGAGGGGGCTTCTGTCCCCTCCGCCCCCGCCTCCCCGGTATCTCCGGTCCAGGCAGAGCCTGCCATGTCCATGCCGGCCATCTCTTCCGGAGACTCCGGCGCTCAGGGCCCGGCTGCCGCGTCCGGCATGCTCGAGCTGGCCCAGCGGCTCCACGACGAGCACGTCGCCAACGGCAAGGCGGAGGGTGAGCGCATTGTCACCGAGGCCCGCTCCACCGGTGAGCAGATCGTGCGTGAGGCAGAGGATCAGCGCAACCGCACCCTCGCCCAGCTGGAGAAGGAGCGTGCCGCCCTCGAGCAGAAGATCGACGAGCTGCGGCGCTTCGAGTCCGACTACCGCACTCGCCTCAAGAGCTACCTGCAGAACCTTCTGGCCAACGTCGAGGACGGCGGCGAGAGCTCCATCTCCGGCTTGTGATCCTCCAGGCAGTGATCGCCTCCCGGCCTACGTTCGTGAACACTTCAGGGACTGGCCAATGGAGCCCCATCACGATGCTCCCCATCCGCTCAGGATGGTTCACCTCCTCCAGACGTCAGTGACGCGGCCTCTATCGAAGGGCGGTGACCCGCGAGGGTCGCCGCCCTTCGCTGGGTACACAGCCCATTCGTCACCTGTTCTCCTCTGAACGCAATGCGAGAAAGCCCTATGCCTGACCACGTCGATCCTGCCTCCTCCGTGGAGGAAGCCGCCGGCAATGCCGGTGGCGCCGGTACACTCGACAACGTTGTCTCGCTGCCCACAGACAACCCCTTCAGTGCCATGGAGAGATCCATGAAGCCTCAGGAGAACGGGGAGGCGGGCAGGGAAGTGGTTCAAACGCCTCCCAGTGATCGTGCTGTGGTTGGTGGCGGTCGCCATCATCATCGTGGACCAGGCCACCAAGCAGTGGGCACTCTCCGCCCTGGCCGACGGTCGGCACATGGCGCTGATCGGTCGCGCACTGGGACTGGTCCTGGTGCGCAACCCGGGTGCCGCCTTCTCCTTCGCCACAGGGGCAGACCTGGGTCTTCGCACTCATCGCCTCCTTGGTCGTGGCCATCATCATCCGTGTCTCCCGGAACCCTGGCGTCTCGGTCCTGGGCGGTGGCTCTCGGCCTGGTGCTTGGCGGGGCGGTCGGCAACCTCATCGACCGCCTCCTGCGTGAGCCCGGTTTCCTGCGTGGACACGTCATCGACTTCATCGACTACGGCGGTTACTTCGTCGGTAATGTCGCAGACATCGCGATCGTGCTGGCCGCCGCGGGCATTATCATCCTGTCCCTGGGAGGCTGGGAGATCGACGGCACGCGTGCCGGCGCCCAGAACGCTCCGGAGGACGGAGGGGCCGGCGGATCGGCCTCCTCAGTCCGCCGAGGATCCCGAGCCCACCGGAAGAACAGCGGCGAGACGCCCTCGAAGCCATCGGGGTCCTCAGAGCCGGCAACGCGGACGACCCCCGCGGAGCAGCAATGAGCACGCGCCTGCTGCCCGTGCCCGACGGCTTCGACGGCGAACGCGTCGATGCCGCACTGGCCAGGATGACGGGGCTGTCCCGTAGCCGGGTCGGGGACTTGTGCGAGGCCGGAGGCGTGCGCAGGAACGGTGAGGACCTGGCCAAGTCCGCTCGTCTGCATGCGGGCGAGCTTCTCGAGGTCGACCTGCCCGACCCGCGTCCCGTCGAACCGGTTGCCACGCCTGTGGAGGGCATGGAGCTGCTCTACGAGGACGAGGACATCGTCGTCGTCGACAAACCTGCAGGTGTGGCCGCACACCCCTCCATGGGCTGGGACGGTCCCGACGTCCTCGGCGCTCTCAAGGCCATGCGCGTCCGGGTGGCCACCTCCGGCGCCGCCGAGCGCCAGGGCATTGTCTCGCGCCTGGACGTGGGCACCTCGGGCGTCATGATCGTGGCCAAGGGGGAGCGGGCTTACTCGGTGCTCAAACGCGCCTTCCGGGAGCACACGGTGGACAAGGTCTACCACGCCCTGGTGCAGGGCCACCTCGATCCCTCCAGCGGCACGATCGAGGCACCCATCGGCCGCCACCCCAGCCGGGAGTGGAAGATGGCCATCATCGAGGGCGGGCGCGAGTCCATCACCCACTACGACGTCATCGAGGCGATGCCCGGGGCCTGTCTGGCCGAGATCCACCTCGAGACCGGACGCACCCACCAGATCCGCGTCCATATGGCCGCCGTCGGCCACCCCTGCGTCGGAGACGCCACCTACGGCGCCGATCCGGCCATGACGGCACGCACCGGTCTGATCCGCCAGTGGCTCCACGCCCGCGAGCTCGGCATCGCTCACCCCATCACCGGTGAGCACATGGTCTTCACCTCCGGGTACCCTGCCGACCTCACCCACGCCCTCGACGTCCTTCGCCTACCGTGAGCGGCATCATGAGTATCAAGACAGACTCACCTGACGACCCGAGTTCCTGGTCCGCGGCATGGGTGGTTGCTGAAGGGGGACAGTTCCGGTCTGCCCGCTCTTGAGATCCGCCCGGCCACCGTCGTCCAAGAGCCCATCGGCTTCGCAACCGCCCGTGGCGATGAGACGGGCCCCGAGGCTGACCGGCTCCGCACGGCCGTGGCCGACGTGCGCCTCGAGGTCTTCGTCGGTGAGCAGGCGGTTCCCCTCGCCCAGGAGATCGACGCGCGTGACGAGGAGGCCACCACGATCCACCTCCTGGCCAGCGGAGCCGACGGCACGCCCCTGGGCGCCGGACGCATCCTGATGGAGCCCGAGCACCCCGGTCGGGTCCATCTGGGTCGGCTGGCCGTACGTAGCATCGCGCGCGGTACTGGGCTCGGGACCCGTGTCGTCGCCGCCCTCGAGCAGACCGCCCTGAGTCACTCCGACCGGCCCCGCGTGGAGGTGGTTCTCTCCGCTCAGGAGCAGGCCATGGGCTTCTACGAGAGCTGCGGATACCAGGTCCTGAGTGGGCACCGCTACCTCGACGCCGGCATCTGGCACCAGGACATGGCCCGCACCGTCAGCAGTATCAGCGCCGAGGGCAGTGCCCGCCGCACCACCTGAGGCCGGCCACTGACACACCTGCACACGTGCACGTGCGGACAACAGCAGGACCGAGAGGAGACACTCATGCGGATCGTCATCATCGGTGCCGGTGGCATCGGAGGATGGCTCGGCACCCGCCTGTCGGCCAGTGGCCAGCAGGTCGGGTTCCTCGTTCACAACCGCACCCTGGCAGCCCTGCGCTCGGGCGGACTGATGCTGCGCGACTGCTCCGGAGGCGAGCCCGGCACCGTGACCGCCCGCATCGAGACGCCACTGGCCAGTGATGCCCCGGAGGAGCTCACCGGCGCCCTGGGCGGTGACCCGGACCTGGTCTTCGTGACCACGAAGGTCGATGCGCTACCGCAGCTGGCTCCTACGCTCAGGCGCCTGACCGGCCCCACCACCGGCGTCGTCTCCACCCAGAACGGGATCAGCGCGCCCGGACTGCTCGCCGACGCCGTCGGGAAGGAGCACGTCCTGCCCGGAGTCGCCCGCGTCTACTCCGCCACCATCTCGCCCGGAAACGTCCGCACCATCGGCAGTGCCGGCTCGCTGGCCCTGGGGGAGTGGAGCGGCAGCGCCACCGCTCGCAGCAGCGCCGCGGTCGATGCCCTGGAAGCGGCCGGCGTCCGCGCCTGGGTACCCAGCTCCATCTGGGCGGAGCTGTGGCGCAAAGTCTCCTTCGTCGTCGTCCAAGGAGCACTCGGTGCCGTCACGAACGCGCCCATCGGCGTCCTGCGCAGCGACCTGAGAGACACCTTCACCGAGGCCGTGCACGAGGTCGTTGCCGTCGCCGCGGCCCTGGGGCACGACCTGGCCACCGACGACGCCCCCGACCCGCTCGCCGCGGCCCTGCGCATGGCCGACGCCCAGCCGGCCGACGCCACCACATCGATGCAACGGGACATCGCCTCAGGCCTGCCCAGTGAGCTCGACGCCCAGCTCGGCTCCTGTGCCGCGCCGGCGACGAGGCGGGTGTGCCCACGCCCGTCCTCGATCTCACGCACAGTCTCCTCGTTCCACGGGAGGCCGCCGCCCGAGGGCGCAGCTGACCCCGTATCGCCTCTCGGGCACGGTGGGGAGCGTGTCCGCCCGCCAGTGGCAGATTTCTCACCCGGCTTACCGGGCTACCTTCCGGCCACCCCGGCAACGGTCCCTCAAGGCCGGGGAAACTCCGGCCTTCCCAGCGGACGACGCGCTCGGTCCCTCCAGGAGACACGACACCGGGCGGGCCTAGGATGGGGCCATGGCGGAGATGAGCAGTCAAGAAGATGCAGCCCCCAAGGACGACTTCGTCCACCTCCACGTCCACACCGACTACTCCATGCTGGACGGCGCCGGGAAGATCAAGGACTACGTGGCCGAGGCCAAGCGCCTGGGACAGCCAGCCCTGGCGATCACCGACCACGGCTACATGTTCGGAGCCTACGAGTTCTATGCGGCCGCCACGGCTGCCGGTATCAAGCCGATCATCGGGGTGGAGGCGTACATGACGCCGGGCACGTCCCGCTTTGACAAGACCCGTGTCTTCTGGGGCGATGAGTCTCAGAGGAGCGATGACGTCTCAGCCCGCGGCTCCTACACGCACATGACGCTGCTCTCACGCAACAACGAGGGCCTGCACAACCTCATGCGCATGGACTCCTTCGCCTCCCTGGAGGGCCAGTGGGGCAAGGCGCCTCGTATCGACCGCGAGCTGCTCTCGCGCTACTCGGGCGGCCTCATCGGCTCCACCGGCTGCCCCTCGTCGGAGGTTCAGACCCGCCTGCGCCTGGGCCAGTGGGACGAGGCCCTGCGCACTGCCGGAGAGCTGCAGGACATCTTCGGCAAGGAGTTCTTCTACGTCGAGCTCATGGACCACGGCCTGGAGATCGAGCAGCGCGTCACCAAGGACCTGCTGCGCCTGGCCCAGGAGATCGGAGCCCCGCTGCTGGCCACCAATGACTCCCACTACGTGCGCCCAGAGGACCGCACCATCCAGGACGCGATGCTGTGCATCAACTCCGGCTCCGTGCTCTCCGATCCTGATCGCTTCAGGTTCGATGGCGACACCTACTACCTGCGCCCCGGCTCCGAGATGCGCCGTCTCTTCTCAGAGATGCCTCAGGCCTGCGACAACACCCTGCTCGTGGCCGAGCAGTGCGACGTGCACTTCCGCACCGTGGACGAGGGGCATCGTTCATGCCGGCCTTCCCCGTCCCCGAGGGGAGACCGACGAGTCCCTGGTTCATCAAGGAGTGCTGGCGCGGCATGGACCACCGGTTCAACGGCGACATCCCCGAGGACTGCCGCAAGCAGGGCCGAGTACGAGATCAGCGTCATCACCCAGATGGGATTCCCCGGCTACTTCCTCGTTGTGGCCGACTACATCAACTGGGCCAAGGCCCATGGCATCCGGGTCGGGCCGGGACGCGGCTCAGGAGCCGGGTCCATGGTCGCCTACGCCATGGGCATTACCGAGCTCAACCCGCTGCGACACGGACTCATCTTCGAGCGCTTCCTCAACCCCTGAGCGCATCTCCATGCCCGATATCGACGTCGACTTCGACGAGCGCCGGCGCGACGAGGTCATCGAGTACGTGCGTGAGAAGTACGGCGCCGACCGCATCAGCCAGGTGGTCACATACGGTGTCATCAAGGCCAAGCAGTCCCTGAAGGACTCCAGCCGCGTCATGGGCTACCCCTACGCGGTCGGCGACCGGCTCACCAAGGCCATGCCCCCTCGGTCCAGGGCAAGGACATCTCCATCAAGGGCATCTTCAACCCCGACGACGAGCGCTACGGCGAGGCCGAGGAGTTCCGCAAGCTCCACGCCGAGGACCCCGACGCCCAGAAGATCGTCGAGCTGGCCAAGGGGCTGGAGGGAATGACCCGTCAGTGGGGCGTCCACGCCTGCGCCGTCATCATGTCCTCAGCCACCCTGACCGACATCATCCCCATGATGCAGCGCCTGCAGGACGGCGCCGTCATCACCCAGTTCGACTACCCCACCTGCGAGCACCTGGGCCTGCTCAAGATGGACTTCCTGGGACTGCGCAACCTCACGGTCATCTCCGACGCCCTGGAGAACATCGTCGCCAACGGCAAGCCGGCCCTGGACATCGACCACGTCGAGCTCGATGACCGCGCCACCTACGAGCTGCTCTCACGCGGTGAGACGCTGGGCGTCTTCCAGCTCGACGGTGGGGGGATGCGCACGCTGCTGCGCCTGATGAAGCCAGACAACTTCGAGGACATCTCCGCCGTCGGCGCCCTCTACCGGCCCGGCCCCATGGGGGCTGAGTCTCACACCAACTACGCGCTGCGCAAGAACGGCCTGCAGGAGGTCGTCCCGATCCACCCCGAGCTCAAGGACGCCCTCGACCCGATTCTGGGGACCACGCACGGTCTCATCGTGTACCAGGAGCAGGTCATGAAGATCGCCACCGACCTGGCGGGATTCTCCATGGGCAAGGCCGACGCGCTGCGCAAGGCCATGGGTAAGAAGAAGATGGACATCCTGGCCAAGATGTTCGTCGAGTTCGAGGCCGGCATGGTCCAGGCCGGTTTCTCCAAGGAGAGCGTCAAGACCCTGTGGGACGTCGTCGTCCCCTTCGCCAAGTACGCCTTCAACAAGGCCCACTCGGCCGCCTACGGCGTCGTGTCCTACTGGACGGCCTACCTCAAGGCGCATTATCCCACCGAGTACATGGCCGCCCTGCTCACCAGCCAGAAGGACAACAAGGACAAGCTGGCCGTCTACCTGGGGGAGTGCCGCCACATGGGCATCACCGTGCTGCCCCCGGACGTCAACGCCTCGCGGGCGCAGTTCTCCGCGGTCGACGAGGACGTGCGCTTCGGGCTGTCCGCGGTGCGCAACGTCGGAATCAACGTCGTCGACGCGATCGTGGCCGCCAGGGAGGAGAAGGGCGAGTTCACCTCCTTCGAGGACTTCCTCGACAAGGTCCCCGCGGTCGTGTGCAACAAGCGCACCATCGACTCGCTCATCAAGGCCGGGGCCTTCGACTCCCTGGGACACACCCGGCGCTCCCTGCAGGCCTGTCACGAGGACTTCGTCGACGAGGTCATCGGGGTCAAGCGCAACGAGGCCGCCGGCCAGTTCGACCTGTTCGCCTCCCTCGTGGGCGGTCCCGACGACGCCGACGACTCGCCCTTCGGTAACGGTCCGGTCTTCTCCTCCGACGTTCCCAACCTGCCGGAGTGGGACAAGAAGGACAAGCTCGCCTATGAGCGCGACATGCTGGGGCTCTACGTCTCCGACCACCCCCTCATGGGGCTGGAGGGACTGCTCGGCAAGCTCGCGGACAAGGAGATCTCCGAGCTCCACGAGAACGACGAGCTGCCCGACGGCGCCATGGTCACCATTGCCGGCCTCATCACCTCGCTGACCCGCAAGACCACCAAGCAGGGCAACCTGTGGGCCATCGCCCAGGTCGAGGACCTGGCTGGAAGCGTCGAGGTGCTCTTCTTCCCCCAGACCTACCAAACGGTCTCCACCATGCTGGCCCCGGACACGGTGGTGACGGTGCGTGGACGTCTCAATCGGCGTGACGGGCAGGTCGCCCTGTACGCCCAGGAGATGACGATCCCGGATATCTCCAGCGCCGCCCACGAGGCGGTTCTCATCACCCTGCCCACCAACCGGTGCACCGGGCCGCTGGTGGAACAGTTCAAGGACGTGCTCGCCAAGCACCCGGGCGGGTCCACGGTCCGTCTGACACTGACCAGCCCGGGGCGCGAGGTGCGTACCCAGCTGGCCCCCTCGCTTCGGGTGGAGGCCTCTCCCGCCTTCTACTCCGACATCAAGGCACTCCTCGGACCGGGGTGCCTGCGCCACTAACGGCTCCTCTCCGGTGAGTGACCGAGTGGCATTGCACTCGCCCTGATGGAGTCACCGAACTGACGCCGGCCGGCGCGGGCGTCGTTGCGGAAGACTGTTCGTGATCTCGCCGTGTCCTGATCAATAAACCACGCGTAGCGGCCCGTCCGTGGTGCAGCCCTGCCCCAGGAAGATGGAGACGGGGTGTGGGGCTATATTCTCACGGTCGTGCAAACTCAGTGACGGCTCGCTCCCAGGTGGCGTTCTGCCTTCATCTTGATAGTCTCGTGATGTCCACAAGCAGTCGGTGACTGTATTGTCTACGAGGTTAGTTGATGAGTGACGAGGATCTGAACCCTCCAACAATGACGCAGCAAGAGGAACGGGACAGCAGCCCGCAGTTAGAGCAGACAAAGCAGACAGGGGAGACTCCCCAGGGCACGGCGGCCGCCACACCGGCCTTCCAGACCTCCCCGGCAACCGTGAAACGGCGGCAGCGCCACCTGCTCGACCGCCTGAGACGATCGGTCTCACGCCAGCCTCACGACATCGGTGAGGGAATGGACAAGGTGGTCTTCGGCGTCGCCGCGATCGCGACCATCGCGTTCGTGGCGTGGGGCTTCATCGATCCGCACGGGTTGGGGCGGGTCTCCAAGCGGGCCCTGGGGGGAACGATCAGCAACTTCGGCTGGTTGTTCGTCCTGTCCTCGACCCTCTTCGTCGTCTTCGTCATCTTCGTCGCGGCCTCCCGGTTCGGCAAGATCCCCTTGGGTGGGGACGCCGAGGAGCCCGAGTACTCTACCGGCTCGTGGGTCTCCATGATGTTCGCGACCGGAATGGGGATCGGCCTGATTTTTTATGGAGTCGGTGAGCCGCTCTACTTCTACATGTCGCCTCCGCCGGACACCGTCGATCCTCAGACGGCCAAGGCGGCCAGCACCGCCCTGGGGACGGCCATGTTCCACTGGACCATCTACCCGTGGGCGATGTATGCACTGGTAGGGCTCGGAATGGCTTACGGAACCTACCGTCTTGGACGTTCCCAGCTCTTCTCCGCCATGTTCACCTCCTTGTTCGGGCGTCAGGCCATCGACGGGGTCGGTGGACGCATCATCAACATTCTGGCGATCGTCGCAACCCTGTTCGGATCCGCCTGCTCCCTGGGACTGGGGGCCCTGCAGATCGGTGGAGGCATGGTGTCGACCAATCTGGTCACCAAGTCCACCCCCAGCGATGATGGTCGGCATCATCGCGATTCTGACGGCCTGTTTCGTGGCGTCCGCCATCTCCGGCATTGAGAAGGGCATCCAGTGGCTGTCGAACATCAACATGGTGCTGGCTGTGCTTTTGGCGATCATCGTCTTCGTCGGCGGCCCCACCCTGTTCATCCTCAACATCATTCCCTCGGCGATCGGTGACTTCATCGACGAGCTGCCCGCCATGGCCTCGCGCACGGCGGCCGTCGGGAATCAGGACATGTCCGAGTGGCTGTCCTCCTGGACGATCTTCTACTGGGCCTGGTGGATCTCCTGGACGCCCTTCGTGGGGATGTTCATCGCCCGTATCTCGCGTGGCCGTACCATCCGGCAGTTCGTCACCGGGGTCATGCTCGTCCCCTCAGTCGTCTCCCTCATCTGGTTCGCCATCTTCGGTGGCGGCGCCATTGGACTTCAGGAGCGTGCCGAGCGCGCTGGCAGGGCAGCGGACGCCCTCGTCCATTTCAAGGCCGACGGCACACCCGACCTGAACTTCGACACCATCCTGTTCGACCTGCTCAATGTCATGCCTGTTCACAAGGTGGTCCTCATCGTCCTCATGGTGCTGGCAGTCGTCCTGGTGGCGATCTTCTTCGTCACCGGCGCCGACTCGGCCTCGATCGTCATGGGAGGGCTCTCGGAGAACGGCGCGACCGAGCCGAGCCGTTTCACGGTCGTCTTCTGGGGCGTGGCCACCGGTGGTGTGGCCTCAGCCATGCTGCTAGCCGGAGGGGATGATCCGCGCGAGGTCCTCACCGGCCTGCGGGACATCACGATCGTGTCAGCCCTGCCCTTCGTCTTCGTCATGCTGCTGCTGTGCGTCTCACTCTACAAGGACCTGAACAACGACCCCATGCTGCTGCGGCACTCGCTGGCCAACCAGGTCCTGGTCGACTCGGTCACGACCGCGGTCACGACCGCCAACGAGCCGCATGAGGTTGAGACCATCGAGCTGCACACCAGCCTGTCGTCGACCACCGACAGCGACGACGGGGACGGTGAGAGCAGCGAGGCCGGCACCGGCGAGACCGCCGCGGAACCGAAGTCCGATATCCGCGCCGTCGACGGCGCGGATGACTCACCGACAGGATCCGATCAGGGGCAGGACGGCTAGGCCGTTCGACTGCTCCTGGTACTGGGGTCCGGGCTCATTGCCCGGGCCCCAGCTGCTTGACGGCGGCGCCCACCTGGTCTGCGGGGTGATCGACGACAACCACGTCACCGTCGGCCAGGTGGTGCCCGCGACGCGTCTCAATGGCGCCGTTGACGGTGACGTCGCCGGACTGGATGGCGATGCGTGCCTGCGCACCGTCCTCCACCAGGCCAGCCAGCTTTGAGGAACTGTCCGAGCCTGATGCTTCCAGCCACTGAGACGACCGGGTACCGGGATGCCCGCTGGGATGTTACATGCGTCATAGGTTGATCCTTGCAGAAAGCACGTGAGTCGTACACATCAGGGCAGGTAGCACCTTAGGAAGGTGGTCTGTGAGGTCGCTAGTGAGAGAAGCGTCTCTCGGAAGTATGCGGATATAACGGATGCCAAATATAATTTATCACGGTAGGGTAACGACGTTCTTATCACACTACGGAGACGGAGACACCATGAAGCGTCGAATCGTCGCCCAGATGGCGATACTCGCTCTATCGCTGTCGGCGCCTGTTCTGGCTGTGACTCATGCGCCAGAAGCAGCCGCTGCGGACGGCAACACCATTCACGTCTCGGCCGAGGGTGGCTCGGACGCGGGAGACGGATCCGCTGCCCAAGCCCCTCCAGACCATTGGGGCCGCCCTGAAGAAGGCCGGCGGCGGAGACACCATCGAGCTGGCCAACGGCACCTACCGTGAGGGTGAGCTCGCCGTGGACAAGGGCGTGACCATCAAGGCGGCCGAAGGTGCCAAGCCGGTCCTCACCGGCGCCGAGGTCCCCGCCAGCTGGAACGCCGGCGGTGATGGAAAGTGGTCCACTGGCAAGGACATGGTCCGCTTCTGCACGGTCTGCACCATCAATGCCGACCCCACCAAGGAAGGGATCGCCGCCCACCCCGAGCAGGTGTTCGTCGACGGCAAGCCCCTGACCCAGGTGCTCAGTCGCGACGAGGTCACCGAGTCCACCTTCTATGTCGATGACCCCGACCCGGTCACCCTGAACAACCCGCACAACAACCAGGCCGGCTACAAGGCCAAGCCGCACCGGGGCACCTCCTACGTCATCGGCGTCGACCCCAACCAGCACCAGGTCGAGGTGGTTCAGCACTCTCGCGCCCTGTCCTTCAACGCCGACAACATCTCCCTGTCAGGGCTGACCGTGGAGAAGTACTCCGCGGTACAGCGCTGGGACTACAACGACCCTGAGATCGGCACCATCTCCGGTGGTGGAATGATCGTGGCCGCACATGGTGCTCCTCGTATCGAGAACTCCACCTTCCGCTACTCCTCGACCGCCGGGGCGCTGCAGGTCATCGACTCGACCAACGCGGTCGTGTCGAACAACCTGTTCGAGAACAACGGCTCCAACGCCTTCGGTATCAATGACTCCAGTGGAGCCAAGGTGGAGAACAACCTGTGGAGGAACAACAACACCTCCGGCTTCATCACGAAGGACTGCGGTGCCTACTGCACCCTGGCCGACACCAAGATCACCCACTCCAAAGAACATCCGCTTCGCCAATAACACGGTGGACTACTCGGCCACCGGTGCGGACATCTCCGACCCCACGGCCTATGACCAGAACCGGGCTGCGGGTGTCTGGTTCGACGAGGGTGTGATCGACTCCGAGATCGTTGGCAACTACTTCGTCAACGTCCCGGTGGCGATCTTCAACGAGGTCTCCTCCAACAACCTCATCGCCTCCAACATCGTGGCCGGAGCCGGTATCGGCATCCACATCTCCGGGTCCAATGACACCCGCGTGTGGAACAACACCGTCTCCCACGCGCTCACCAGCCTGTGGGTCCAGGAGGACACCCGTTCCGACGGCTGCAACGCCCGCAACGCTCAGGGTGTGTGCACCCAGGTGCAGAAGTGGAGCGCCGAGCACGGACTGAGCTGGGACACCACCAACACCACGGTGATGAACAACATCTTCTCCTCCGAGCAGACCACCCCCATGCCCGGGGACCCGTGGCGCTACTCGGCCATGGTTCAGGTCCTCGGTGGGGCCAACCAGGACGGTTCCGGCGCGGTCTACGCCAACGAGATGGTCACCACCATCGACTACGACGCCTACTACCGCCACGAGAATCCCTCAGACCCTGTCCACCACGGTCCTGTGGAACTGGGGCCCGGACCGCAAGACCCAGTCGGTCAACGCCGAGAAGCTCTCCGACTTCACGGCCAGCTCGAGCGTCAAGGCTGCAGGTAAGGAGTCCAACGGTCTGGACCTGCACGGCTCTCCGGAGAACAACCCGTTCTTCGTCAAGGAGTCGGCCAACCCGATGGACAAGACCTCGGACTTCCACCTCAAGACGGGAAGCCCTGCCTCCGGCAACGGCCACGCCCTGCCCGAGGACATCGCCAAGACCCTCGGCGTCAACGCCAACGTCGCCGTGGACCGCGGTGCACTGGTCAACGTCGCCTGGGGCGGTGGCGCCGTTCCCGGTGCCGGCGACACCCCCGCCGACAACGGTGGCAACAACGGCGGCAATGCCAATAACAATGCCGGCAACAACAACGGCGGCAAGGGAGACAACGCTGGCAACAACGGCGGCAACAACAACGGTGGTAATGCCAACAACAACGCCGGGGATAACGGCGGGAAGAGCGGCAACCAGCCCTCCACCGCTGTCTCCCCGAACACCAACGGCTCCACCGCCGCCGACAGTGCTACCAGTGGTAGTGCTACCGGCACCGCCGGGCAGGGCGCGCAGACCGCCAGCCCCTCTGGCTCCAAGGCGGGTGCTGGGCAGAAGAACTCGGCATCGCCAAGCCTGGCGGCAACGCTCAGGCCGGTCAGGGCCAGGCCGCTGCAGCTGCAGCAGCTACCGGTGGTGGTCGCCTTCCGCTCACCGGCGCCAGCATGACCGCCATTGTCCTGGCGGTGGCCGCCATCGCCCTGGGCGGCGGATTCGTCCTGGTGCGTCGCCGCATGTCCAGCTGATCAGTGCCGGCCTCGGGGTGGAAGCGCAGAGAGAACGAGCTTGTGAGGAGCCCGGACAGCCCGGATCATCGCACTGTGTCTCAACCGCTCGCCATCACCGTCGGTGACTACTTCCCAGTGGGGGAGAGGATGCACCGGCTCACCCCGAGGCTGGCCCAGGCCACCAACACAGCACGCTCCGTCCTGATAGAGATCGCTCAGCACCGTGAGGTCATCACCTACGGCGAGCTCAGTGACTCGATCGGACGGAGCGTGCTGCCGCGTCATATGGGGCCGTTGCTCTCCATGATCAGCCACGACTGCGCTGCTCGAGGCGAACCGAGCCTGGCCTCCCTGGTGGTCTCGGCCGCCACCGGAGAGGTCAGCACCGGGGACTCGAGCTGGGCCCCGCCAGAACGGCGGGCCTGCTGGGCGAGATGGGATGGGAACCGGGACGGCGACTGAGCGGAGCAGTTCTCGCTATGTGGGACGCAGGCGAGGGTGGGAAACAGTCGTGGTTTGATACGCTCGACCATCCAGAGCGGCCGAGAGACCTGGTTCCATGACGCCGCAGCAACCCGGTACGCGGGTGCTTCAGCCAGGATCGATGGAGACGATGTGCGAGACAACGAGCCCACTGATGAGCCAACCTCCGCGGCAGGGAGCTGCGGTGACGGCCTGAGTAACGCCGAGCCCGGAACCGTCCGGCCGTTGCCCACCGTCAGCCTGGAGCTCTTCCCGCCACGTCCGGGTAAGGCCGCCTCGGCCACATGGGGCCGCATTGACAGGCTTCTTGCCACCGGACCCGACTTCGTCTCGGTGACCTACCGCCCCACCTTCGTCTCCGACCCCGCAGGAGGCAACAGCGACGGGGGTCATGAGGGGAGTCCTTCGAAGCCGGCAGCGGGCCGGTGCGACGTCGCGCCCCGCGTGCGCGTGGCCCAGGAGCGGACCAATCCGTCCGAGTGCGTGCTCGCCCACGTTCTGGAGTCCAGCACCATTCCCCTCATGGCGCATCTGACCTGCATCGGCTACTGCAAGCAGGAGGCCGTCGACATCGTCACCCGCTTCCTTCGTATGGGGGTGCGGCGCTTCCTCGCCCTGCGCGGTGACCCCCCAGCCGGTACCCGGGCCGACGACGTCGCTGGGGAGCTGCGCCATGCCGACGACCTCGTCCGGGTCATCCGGGAGGTTGAGGCCGACTTCTTCGGAGACGGCAGGCGCCACGTCACGATCGCCGTGGCCGCCTACCCGGCCGCTAATGACCATATCGAGGCCATCGAGGTCCTGGCAGCCAAACAGGCTGCCGGAGCCGACCTGGCGATCACCCAGGTGTTCTACGACGCGGCCGACTACGTGGCGCTGACCAACGCGGCCTCCTACGCGGGTGTGAGCATCCCGATCCTCCCCGGGGTGATCCCTCTGACCGACCTGCGTCGGCTCACCCGTCTCGAGGCACTCACCGGGGTGCGCGTGCCCGAGAGCCTGCGATCCTCACTGGGATCGGCCAGCGGCGCCACCCTCGTGGAACGCGGTATCGGCGCGACGCTCGACCTGGCCACTGCGCTGCTGCGCGCCGGGGCTCCCGGACTGCACCTGTACACCTTCAACCGCACTCGGCCGGCCCTCGACGTCATCAGCCACCTGCGTCTGGGTGGCATCCTGGCCGGAGCCGCGCCCGACCGGGAAGTGCGCGACGCCGTCGATCGCGGGTATCTCCAGGCCACCCCCGGTCGAGGCCCCTCCTTCCTGCGCTGCGGCACTCCCGGTGCAGCACTCTCTTCCCGCCACCCTGTCCAGCCCCACACCACCATCACCAAGGAGAACGCATGAGCGCCACCCCTGAGTCGGTCGCCCCCGCCTCACCGGCTGAGATCGCCGTGACGGAGTCACAGGTCCCCTCCGCCCCTCTGCCGGGGGCCACCATCCTGGGATACCCCCGCATCGGCAGGGACCGCGAGCTCAAACGCGCCGTGGAGTCCTTCTGGAAGGGGAACCTGAGCGTCGATGAGCTCAGGCACGCCGCCGCCGAGCTGCGCGGGGCGACCCGCTCGCGCCTGACGGACCTGGGGCTGACTCAGCCCGCCTCGATCCCCGCGGACTTCACTCTCTACGACCAGGTTCTTCAGGTGACTGCCACTCTGGGAGCCGCACCCGCCCGTTTCCGTGACCTGCTGAATGCCGACGGTGCCCTTGACGTCGAGGGCTACTTCACGCTGGCCCGCGGTGAGGGCGCCCGTCCGGCCCTGGAGATGACCAAGTGGCTGGACTCCAACTACCACTACCTCGTCCCCGAGATCGACGCCTCCACCCCCATCGACTACGTCGACAAAGCCATCGCCGCCCAGGTCCGCGAGGCCAGGGCCGCGGGGACCGAGGTGCGCCCCGTCGTCGTAGGACCGGTGAGCTACCTGCTCATGGCCAAGCCCTCCGACGAGGCGGCCGAGGGCTTCCACCCCCTGGACCGGCTCAGCGACGTCCTGCACGCCTACGGCCACCTCCTCATGGACCTGCACGAGGCCGGTGCCACCTGGGTCCAGCTCGATGAGCCCGCCCTGGTCTCCGACTCCTGGAACGTTGAGCGTCAGCGTGTCCTCGACGCCGTGCGCGACGCCTACACCTGGCTGGGCGCCATCGTGGAGCGTCCCCAGATCCTCGTGGCCGGAACCTACGGCTCACTGGGTGACGCCCTGCCCGTGCTCGGGCATGCCCCGATCGAGGCGCTGGGCCTCGACCTCGTGGCCGGCTCCCTGCCTGAGACCGGCGATCTGGCGGCACTGGAGGGCAAGGCCGTCGTTGCCGGTGTCGTCTCAGGACGCAACATCTGGCGCACCGACCTGAACCGGGCCATGGAAACGCTCGAGCAGCTGCGCGAGCGACTTCCCGAGGGCACCCCCATTACTGTGGCGACCTCCACCTCCCTGCAGCACGTGCCGCACGATGTCGAGCGCGAGACCGCCATCGACCCGGAGATCCGCTCCTGGCTCGCCTTCGCCGATCAGAAGGTCGGCGAGGTCATCACCCTGGCCAAGGGCCTGAGCCAGGGCCGTGACGCCATTGCCGCAGAGCTCACCCAGGACGCCGACCTGCGCAACCAGCGCGCCGCCCACCCGGGGTGTGCGCCGTGACGAGGTGCGCACCGCCGTCGACGCCGTCACGGACGCCGACCGCACTCGAGCCCCCTACGCCGAGCGCAAGGCGGCCCAGGACGAGCGCCTCGGCCTTCCCGAGCTTCCCACCACCACTATCGGATCCTTCCCTCAGACCGCTGAGATCCGTAAGGCCCGCGCCGCCTGGCGCAAGGGCGAGATCGACGCCGCCGCCTACGACGCCGCCATGCGCGCCGAGATCGCCAGTGTCGTCGCCCTTCAGGAACGTCTCGGCCTGGACGTCCTGGTCCACGGAGAGGCCGAGCGCAACGACATGGTCCAGTACTTCGCCGAGCTGCTCGACGGCTTCGTGACCACGGAGCACGGCTGGGTCCAGTCCTACGGATCGCGCTGCACCCGCCCCTCCATCCTGTGGGGCGACGTCGCCCGTCCCGAGCCCATGACGGTGGCCTGGTCGGCTTTACGCCCAGTCCCTGACCGACAAGCCCCTCAAGGGTATGCTCACCGGCCCGGTGACGATTATGGCCTGGTCCTTCGTGCGCGACGACATCCCGCGCGCCCAGGTCGCCGACCAGCTGGGGCTGGCCCTGCGTGCGGAGGTGGCGGACCTCGAGGCCGCCGGTATCGGCGTCATCCAGGTCGACGAGCCCGCCATCCGTGAGACCCTGCCGCTGCGGCGCGCCGACCGCCCCGCCTACCTGGAGTGGTCCGTCGGCTCCTTCCGTCTGGCCACCGGAGGGGCGGCTCCCGCCACCCAGATCCACACCCACCTGTGCTACTCGGAGTTCGACGTCGTCATCGACGCGGTCGACCACCTCGACGCCGACGTGACCTCCATCGAGGCCTCCCGCTCGCGCATGGACATCCTTCCCGCGGTGGCCGAGCACGGCTTCGAGCGTCAGCTCGGCCCGGGCGTGTGGGATATTCACTCCCCGCGCGTGCCCAGCCAGTCCGAGTGCACCGAGCTGCTCCAGCGGGCCGTCGACGCCCTTGGGGCCGAAAAGGTCTGGGTCAACCCCGACTGCGGCCTCAAGACCCGCGCCTACCCCGAGACCGAGGCGAGCCTGGCCAGCCTCGTCGGTGCCGCCCGCGCTGTGCGCGGAGGCCGATGAGCCTCTGACTCAACCGCAGGCGTGCGAGGCGGCCCGGGAGAGGTGACGTGCTCTCCCGGGCCGCCTTGTGCGTGGCCGGTAGGCTTACGGACATGCTCACCCGCACTGATCTGCGCAGTACCCGACTCTCTGCACGCCAGCTGGCACAGGCCCTACCGCGGGCCGCCCTTGACGTCGCCTCCGCCCAGTCCGCAGTGGCTCCACTGATCGAGGACGTCCGCTCCCGGGGCGCAGCTGCACTGCGCGACGCCGCTGAGCGCTTCGACGGCGTGCGCCCCGTTCACCTGCGTGTGCCCGCTGCGGCCATCGCCCAGGCGCTCGACGACCTGGACCCGTCGGTGCGCGAGGCCCTCGAGCTGTCCATCGCCCACAACCGGGTCGGGCACGCGGCCCAGGTACCCGCCGAGCGCACTACGGAGGTGGTCCCCGGAGGCAGGGTGACCCAGCGCTGGATCCCGGTCGAGCGCGTCGGGCTCTACGTTCCCGGAGGACTGGCCGTCTACCCCTCCAGTGTGGTGATGAACGCGGTGGCCGCCCAGGTCGCCGGCGTTGAGCAGATCGCCCTGGCCAGCCCGCCGCAGGCCGAGTTCGCAGGTCTGCCTCACCCGACGATCCTGGCGGCGTGCGCGCTGCTCGGGATCACCGAGGTCTACGCCGTCGGCGGTGCCCAGGCAGTCGCGATGCTCGCCTACGGTGCTGACGCCCAGGACGACACCGACCGTGCGGACGCCGGGGGAGAGGTCCTGTGCCGGGGCGTCGACGTCATCACCGGTCCCGGCAACGTCTACGTGGCGGCTGCCAAGCGAGCCGTCATGGGAGCGGTCGGCATCGACGCCGAGGCGGGGCCTACCGAGATCGCCGTCCTGGCCGACGCCGGGGCCAACCCCGAGTACGTGGCCGCCGACCTGCTCTCCCAGGCGGAGCATGACCCCAACGCCGGCAGCGTCCTCATCACCGACTCCCCGGAGCTGGCCGACGCCGTCGATGCGGCGCTTGAGCACAGGCTCAGTGCGACCCGGCACCTGGAACGGGCATCGACCGCCCTGAACGGTCCGCAGTCGGGAACCGTTCTAGTACGTGACCTCACGCAGGCCATTGAGGTTGCCAACGCCTACGCGGCCGAGCACCTGGAGATCCACACGTCCGATGCTCCAGAGGTCGCGCGTCGGATCCGCAACGCCGGCGCCATCTTCATCGGGCCCTACAGCCCTGTGCCCCTGGGGGACTACCTGGCCGGCTCCAACCATGTCCTGCCCACCGGTGGGACCGCCCGATTCGCGGCTGGACTGAGCGTGATGGCCTTCCTCAAACCGGTCCAGCTCATCGAGTACAGTGCGTGCGCCCTGGAGGCCATGACTCCTGCGCTGGAGGTTCTGGCAGGCTGCGAGGACCTGCCCGCCCACGGTGAGGCGGCCCGTGCCCGGAGGCAGTGAAAAAGCTGCTGAACAGGTCTTTCGAGCTCAATTTGTGACCTGTTCGTGATTATCCTCTGCTGCGTCCGGGGTGGTTTCTGATGCGACCCCCACCTTCATTGATGCTTCAATCGTTGAAATGACGCCATTTTTGGTTCTTGTGAGTCACCTCCAAGGGGTCGCTTATCGCGTGGTCGAATAACACAGTGTTGCAAAGCGTTACTCTATTGTTATATTTGGTTACGACGCACGGTGCGCCGTGCCCGACGGGATGAGTTCCCACATCCCGTCACCCCCGGGCGCGCCGCACCGAGGCGTTGGTACCGGCTGGATCTGCTCGCCGCATGCGGCGGTGCCGGTCGGTGCCGGCCCTACCCCTTGGATCCAGATGGATGGCCTCATGCACTACTCCCCATTCGCCGCCGGAACCGGACTGTTCGTCGTGTGGTACGTCGCGCCGGCAGGTTCCCCTCCCGCTCTCGTCGCTCGCTTCCTCATCGACTGCGCCGGTCTGGTGTTCGTCACCATCCTGGCGTTCTTCCTTCTGATCAACCTCTATGGCGCGGTCCCGCGCCCTGATCCCGCACCCTGGGGGCGCCGCCGGGCGTCACGCGCAGCAGCGCAGCGGTCTGATGAGTCTGCGAGCGTGATGAGGACGCAGACCCCGTTCATGCCTATGGACTTCGATTCCTCGAGCCCCCTGGGAATCCTCGACCGTATCGGTTGGTGGGGTGCCCTGGGGATGATCGCAGTGGCGCTCGTATACACGTTCTTCATGCTCATCGTCTCCCGCGGGGCCCCACGGCACGGTGGGCCCTCGCAGCCGGATGCGCCACTGCTCATCGTCATACTCATGCCCTGCCTCAACGAGGCTGCGGTCATCGGCGCCAGTGTCAGGCGGCTCATCTCGATCCCGGATCCCGGGCCTGCGCATCATGGTCATCGACGACGGCTCCGACGACGACACTGCCCAGGTGGCCGCCCAGGCCGGCGACGAGCGTGTCGAGGTGGTTCGCCGTCGTCCTCCCCACGCCCGCCTGGGCAAGGGGGAAGCGCTCAATGACGCACTGTCGATCGTGCGCTCCCGATGCACCACGGCGTCCTCCTCACGAGTCGTCGTCGGAGTCATGGATGCAGACGGCAGGCTCGATTCCCACGCCATCGAGGAGGTCCGCAGGGCTTTCGCCCCGCAGGAGGTCGGCGCCGTCCAGATGGGGTGCGCATCAACAACCGTTTCGGTTCTCTGCTCGCCCGCATGCAGGACATGGAGTTCGTGATCTTCACCGAGGTCTTCCAGCGGGGACGGCGCCGAGTCCACAGCGTCGGCATGGGCGGCAACGCCCAGTTCGTCCGCCTCAGCGCGCTCGACGCGCTGGGACCCCGACCCTGGACCCGGTCGCTGACCGAGGACTTCGACCTGGGTATCCGGCTCAACGCCACCAGCTGGACCAACGAGTTCTGGCCCGCGGCCTCCGTTCACCAGCAGGGCGTGACCAACATGCGCCGCCTCATGCGCCAACGTACCCGCTGGTTCCAGGGAAACCTCCAGGCACTGCACCTGCTGCGATCCGTCGCCCGCGAGCAGCGTGGCCTGGGGCGCGCCGACACCCTCTGGCAGATCCTCACGCCCTACCTGCTCCTGACCGGGTCCCTGCTGACCCTGTCCTTCCTCATCACCATGGTGACCGCCGGTGTGGCCGCGGTCCTGAGATGGGAGCAGTCATGGATGTGGCTCGTGGGGGCCTACGTCATCGCCTTCGGGCCGGCGCTCATCTACGCCTGGATCTACTGGCGCATCGAGCGCCGTGAGGGTATGAGCCTGCTCAAGGCCGTGGGCTACGCGCACCTGTTCGTCCTGTACGGGCTCCTGCCCAGCCTCTACGGCTGGCGAGCTGTCGCCCGGGAGCTGACCGGGCGCACCGGGTGGGCCAAGACCGCTCGCGAGGCGGAGCCGGCTCAAGGAAAGCAGACCGCCCCCAGCAGACCGGCTGCCGGCCCCAACGGATCGGCATCCGCGGGCTCACCGCTACCGAGCAAGCAGCGGCCACCCAGCGCGCCTGCGAGGGCGGAGCCCCTGACGGCTCCACGGGCCGCGGGGCCGGGCAGTGCTGTCCCGGCCGTTCCGGCCCGCCCCTGCTGGAACCCCACCGCCATGATCGTGCGCCGACCCCGCCGTACATCCAGCAATCTGACCAATGAGGAGATGAGATGACAGCCGCCAACGCGCCTCAGCACGCAGGAGCTCTCGACGGAACCCGTCGTGGCAGGATCCTGCGTCGCGCACTCCTGGCGGTCTGCGTCCTGGTGCTGGTCCTAGGAGTCACCGTGTACTGCCACGCCCGAGAGGCAGGGACCCCCGACTGCTCCCAGTGGGAGATCATCTTCGACGGTTACGGCGAGGCCTCGTGCTCCGAGGGCCTGCTGCGCCTCAAGCCGACGTCAGCCGACTCCCAGGACAAGACCCACGCCGGGCTGGCCACATCCACCACGGTCGAGATCGAGGCGGGAGGCGTCCAGACCATCCACACCACGATGACCACCGTCCGACAGCTGCGCGAGGACGGCGAGCCCAACGCCTGGGAGGTCGCCTGGCTCCTGTGGAACTACACCGACAACAACCACTTCTACGCCCTGGCCCTCAAGCCCAACGGCTGGGAGGTCTCCAAGCAGGACACCGCCTACCCGGGGTACCAGAGATTCCTGTCCTCCGGCAACACGCCCGTCTACCCGCCCGGGAAGAGCCACGACGTCACCGTCACCATTGATACGACCAAGACGGCAGAGGTCACCTTCACCATCACCGTGGACGGGCAGGAGCTCGGAACCGTCACCGACAAGCAGTCCCCCTACCGGTCCGGCGCCGTGGCGGCCTACTGCGAGGACTCCGACGTCACCTTCACCCCGATCACCGAGGACGAGTAGGACCTCCCTCCCCTCCACGGCGACATCCGACGCAACCATCACTGAGCCCATCTCATCCCACTCCGACGCACGACCAGGAGAACCCATGACAACCGACTCCACGCAAACGGGCAGCCCCCTGAGGATCATGCTCGTCTACGGCACCCGCCCGGAGGCGATCAAGCTCGCCCCCCTGGTGGCAGCCATGGGTGACGACCAGCGCTTCGCCCCCATCGTCGTCGTCACCGGACAGCACCGTGAGATGCTCGACCAGGTGCACGAGTTCTTCGGCATCGTGCCCGACGACGACCTCGACATCCACTCGCCGGGACAGACGCTCACCCAGATCACCAACCGCTGTCTGCAAGGGGTGGGCCGGGCGATCGAGGTCCATCGGCCAGACGCCGTCGTCGTCCAGGGGGACACCACCTCCGCCTTCGCCGCCGCGCTCGCGGCCTTCTACCACACGGTCCCGGTCCTTCACGTCGAGGCAGGTCTGCGCACCGGTGACATCTCCTCACCCTTCCCCGAGGAGGCCAACCGGCGGCTCATCAGCCAGGTGACCGCCCTGCACCTGTGCCCCACCACCACCAGCCGGGACAACCTGCTGCGCGAGAGCACCGACCCGCAGACCGTCAGCGTCACGGGCAACACGGTCATCGACGCCCTCCTGGTCGCCGTCGACCGCCGGGTTCCGCCACCGGACGAGGAGCTGGCAGCAGCACTGAAGGACGCCTCCCGACGAGTCGTGCTCGTCACGGCCCACCGCCGTGAGTCCTGGGGCGAGCCGATGCGGGCCATCGGCCGTGCCGTCGCGCGCCTGGCCGAGAAGCACCCCGAGACGCTCTTCGTGCTGCCAGTCCACCGCAACCCCAAGGTTCGCGAGGACCTCCTGCCCCAGATCGAGGGCCACCCCAACGTCATCTGGTGCGATCCGCTGGAGTACGGCGCCTTCTGCGCCCTCATCGACCGCTGCGACGTCGTCCTCACCGACTCCGGCGGTGTTCAGGAGGAGGCCCCAGCCCTGTCCAAACCTGTCCTGGTCATGCGGGACAACACCGAGCGTCCCGAGGCCATCGCCTTCGGGGTCGCCGATCTGGTCGGGACCGACGAGGACCGCATCGTCGAGCGGGTCTCCACCCTGCTGACCGACGAGGCGGCCTACGCGGCCATGGCCCAGGCCGCCAACCCCTACGGCGACGGGCACGCCTGCAAGCGCATCCTGGCCGTCATCGCCGCCCTGTTCGGCCGCGGTGTTCCCCTTCCCGAGTTCGAGCCCGTTCCCACCTCGTCCAAGGAGTGCTCATGATCCTGCCGACCCTTCTGTCTGCACGACGCCGTCGCTGCGCACTGGCCGCCATCGCGGTGTGCCTGGGCAGCTCCATCGCCTCAGTCGGCCCCGCCCAGGCCGTTCCCGCCACCGGCGCGCAGGTTCCGGTCGCGGCCCAGGCCGCAGCGGCCAAGCCGGCCGGTGGAGCACAGCCCAACGACGCCGACCCGGCCAAGAACCCGCTGCCGGCTCCGCCTGAACCAGCCGCGGCGGCCAAGAAAGAGCTTCCCCTCAGGGGTGACAAGCAGGCCGACATTGATCTCAACAAGCCTGCTCCCGCCGCAGGACAGGTCAAGATCCGTGACCTCAAACAGAATGCGCCCGATGTACCTGCCGGTGCGGTGACCTTCTCCAACCAGGAGGCGGGACCGGCATCGACCCTGGTCCTGTTCGACACCACCGGTGACTACGCCAAGCTGGGGGAGTACTACGCCCTGAGCATGGGCACCCTGGCCAGTCACTCCGGAACCGTGACGACCCTTCCGGTCAAGGACTACGTCGCAGGCCTGGCCGGTCGCTTCACCAACGTGGTCTACGTCGGCTCCACCTACGACGAGCCCCTGCCACGGGCCTTCATCGACGATGCCCTCACCGGCAACATCCCGGTCATGTGGACCGGCTTCAACATCTGGCAGCTGACCAAGACCGACGCCGACCGCACCGCCTTCACTCAGCGCTACGGATGGGACGCCGCCACCTCCTACATCGACTCCACCGACCGGGTCACCAGGATCAGCTACAACGGTGCCTCCCTGAAGCGCAACGAGCTCAACTCCGGTGGGATCATCGCCCCGCACATCATCCGCGAGAAGGACGTTACGGTCCTGGGGCGCGCCGAGTGCTCCAAGCCCGACGGCGCGGCCACCGCCTGCGCGTCCGTCGCCCAGTCCGGCACCACCTCCTTCCCCTGGGCGGTCAGCTCATCCGGACTGACCTTCATCGGTGAGATCCCGCTGACCTACCTGGGTGAGCAGGACCGGTACATCGCCGCTGCCGACATCCTCCTGGACTTCCTCCAGCCCGGCGCCCAGCAGCTCCGCCAGGCCGCTGTGCGCCTGGAGGACGTGACCCCCGACAGCGACCCCGAGGAGCTGCAGGCGATCGTCGACTACCTCCACAGTGAGAACGTGCCCTTCCAGATGGCAGTGGTGCCCAAGTACGTCGACCCCAAGGGCACCGAGAACAACGGGACGCCCAAGGAGCTCACTCTCGAGGACTCCCCGGAGCTGGTGGCCGTCCTCCAGGACGCGGTGAAGAAGGGCGGGACGATCATCCAGCACGGCACCACCCACCAGTTCGGAACCCTGGACAATCCCTACAACGCCGTCTCCGCTGACGACTTCGAGTTCATCCGCTCGTGGTGCTCGGCCACCAACGACACCAAGGCCCCGGCCGTCGACTGCGAGGACAAGTCCTTCGTCCAGATCGGAGGAGCCCTGCCGGGCACCTCCCAGGCGTGGGCCGCTGAGCGTGTGGACCAGGGACGCCAGATCTTCGGCGAGGTCGGCCTACCGACTCCGGAGATCTTCGAGACCCCGCACTACTCAGCCACCCGTGAGGCCTACTACGGCATCGGCGAGCACTACCCGGTGCGCTACGAGCGCGAGCTCCTCTACGCCGGCACCCTGACCAACACCCAGGCCGGTCCCCACGACTACTACGGGCAGTTCTTCCCCTATGCGGTCAACGATCCCTACGGAACCCACGTCCTGCCCGAGAACCTGGGTAACTTCGAGCCCAACGAGATCAACCAGCACCCGCCGCGCCTGGCTCAGGAGGTCATCGACGCGGCCAAGCTCAACCTGGTCAACACCCACGCCACGGCCAGCTTCTTCTTCCACCCCTACTACCCGCTGGCCGAGCTGAAGAGGATCGTCACCGGTATCAAGGCCGAGGGGTACACCTTCGTGCCGGCCTCGCAGCTGAGATGACCACGGCGACGGCTGTGATACTCAGGGCCCCGGATTCGCGGACATGAGACCGTTCGGTCGAAGTGTCTCTCAAGAGGCTGGAAGAATACTTCCATGACTTTTGAGACCAACCGCAGAAGGGCACTGGCGCTCCTGGGCACCGGGATTCTGGCGACGTCAGTGTCCTCCTGCGGCCACGCGAATATGACTCCGCAAGCGATGGGAGACGGTGCAACCACCCATCTGAGCCTTCACGTCAGTGACGCTCAGGGCAACGCCCTCAACCTCGAGGCGCTGCGACGCATCCAGTCCAACGGCAAGGGCGAGGTCGGCTATGACGACGCGCTGCTGGATGCCAAGACCCTGGAGGTCATCGCCGTCGGCCCCCTCTACCAGGATGAGGGCGGTGTCATCGGCATCGATGTGCCTACCGCGCGTGCCTGCACGCTGACCATGTCGTGGCCCACCAGCCATGGGTACTCAGCCCTCATGGTGGACCTGCCGGCCTCCGGTGAGCACGATCTCCTGGAGCTGGCGGCCAGGACCCTTCACGAGCGGCAGGCCGAGCGCTACCAGCGGGCCACCGCGAATGGTCTCAAGGGCGCCGATGAGGCAGGCACGCTGCGGGCCTCCGCCCAAAAGTCTCTGGACGCCTGCGCCACGGCCCAGTCCTGGGCGGAGCGAGGCCGCCTGGCGAGCTCCGCCCTGGAGTCCGCCGCAGGGGCCCAGCTCGCCCTGGACCGGGTGCTGGCGGCCCAGGCGCCGCAGGACGCCGTCATCGGGGTGACCTTCACCCGAGTGCCCACGGCCGCCGAGATCGCTGCCGCGCTCGCCCCCGGCGGCCCCGGGGGCGGCAAGCGGAAGGTGTCGGCCCGCCTGGTGATCGGTGACCCCCATGATGCTCAGGAGATGGCCGGCTGGCGCGGCACGGTGGAGTCCCTGCACGCGCAGGGCGGTCAGGCCCTGGTCCAGATCTGCGACTCCCACGACATGGTCGTCCTGACCGACGCCGCCTGGGACATGCGGGTCGACGCCCTCATCAAGGCGCTTCCCAACGTCGATGCCTGGGAGGTCGGCAACGAGATCGGTGGGGACTGGCTGGGCGGTGGGCCGGTGGCCAAGGCGCAGCGAGCGGCCAAGGCCGTGCGTGATCGCACCAGTGCCACGACCGTGCTGACCCTGTACTACCAGCTCGGGCAGACAGACCCGACATACTCCCTGTTCAGCTATGCCGCCAGGGAGATCCCCGCATCTATCAGGGAGCTGATCGACGTTGTGGGGCCTGTCCGTCTACCCCCAGCTCCATCCGCTGGGAACAGCCGCTGATCGGGTCCTGAACACTCTGGAGGCCGCCTTCTCCTCCTCCCGGATCGCCGTGACTGAGCTCGGGTACGGGGGTGAGGACCTCAACGCCGGCCCCTGGTGGTTCGGCTCGGCCTCCGACCCTGCGGCGGCCCGCACCGCCGTGGCCGAGCACGTCACCGGTGCGGCGCTGGGGCGATCCGATGCCTGGGGAGCCCCCTTCTGGTGGTACTACCTGGAGGACCAGGTCGGGACCCCTTGGGGGCAGGTGGCTCCGGCGCTGGCCGCCGTCTCCACTGGTTTCTAGTACGCCGGGCTGGTGGACGCCGGCTGCTGAGGTCACCCGCCGGCCCCTATCTCTGTGCCATGACGAAGGGGTGGACCGCCACCGCTCCCGCCTCGCGCAGGAGAAAGGCCGCCAGCGTGAGCGTCCAGCCGGAGTCGCTCCAGTCGTCCACGAGCACCACGACGCAGTCCCGCAGCTGTTCAAGGGCCTGATCCGACCACTCCCGGAGCGTCAGGCTGCGGGCCACCTGTGCCAGGCGAAACGCGGAGCCCACATCGTGCTGTGGCGGGTCCTGGCCGGCCAGACCCACGACGCCCAGGGCTCTGGCGCCCAGTCGCGTGGCCACGGCGTGCCCCAGCCCGCGGACCATGCGGGGACGGGTGCGAGAGTCCACGACCACGACGGCGAGCGGCTTGTCCGGCCTGTGGGAACCGGTGGAGTCCTGCTCACCGCGGATGATCTCGCCGAGCCGGTCCACCGTCTCAAGGACCTGCGGTCTCACGACCACCGGGACCTCGCCGTCGGCGGCGGAGGCCACCAGCTCACGCAGTGCTCCCGAGGTCCCCTAACCCGTCCAGCCTCCCCACGGCCAGACCGGTCGCCGCCTGACGGTCGGCTCCGATACGGCCCTTGAGGTGGCCCAGGCCCAACCGATCCATCCCGGTGGGCCACTGGCGGCGTGCCCGCAGCTCGACCCCCGCGCGCCCGAGCGCCTGACGAGCGGCACCGACCTGCTCCTGGTCGAGGGCTTCAGGCAGCTCCAGGCCCCCGCACAGGTCGCAGGCTCCGCAGCGCCATCCCGGCTCAAGGAGGGGATCATCGAGCGTCGACCTCAGAAAGGCCATCCGGCAGGGGACGGCTCCCTGCTCGGGGCCGGGATCGTCCCCGAGTCCCTCATAAGCGACCATCGCCTCCTGCTCGGTCCGGCGCGCGGCATCGACTCTCGCGTAACGCCGTGCGTCATAGGACCAGGGCCGGCCGGTGGACTCCCAGCCACCACGAACTCGTTGCACGGCGCCGTCAACGTCAAGAACCTTGAGCGTGGACTCCAGCCGAGTGCGCCGCAACGAGGTCACTGTCTCCAGCACCGCCGTCGACGCCGCCCCGGCACCCTCGGCCCTCCGCTCCTCCAGGGCGTCCAGGACCGCACGAACCTGGTCCTCGGGCGGGAAGCCCTGCGAGCCGAACCACTCCCAGATGGCCCGGTCCTCAGCGCCGGGCAGCAGGACCGCCTCGGCCCGCTCCACACCGCGACCGGCGCGCCCCACCTGCTGGTAGTAGCTCACCGGTGAGGAAGGAGCCCCCACGTGCACCACGAAGGCCAGGTCCGGCTTGTCGAAGCCCATTCCTAGAGCGGAGGTGGCCACCAGCGCCCTGACCCGGTTGGCCTTGAGGTCCTCCTCCAGGCGCTCGCGCTCGGCGGCGTCGGTCTGTCCTGTGTAGGCGGCCACCTCCGTGCCGGTCGTGCGCAGGTACTCGGCGATCTCCAGCGCCGCCGATACCGTCAGGCAGTAGACGATGCCGCTCCCGGGAGCACGGCGGATGTAGGCGGCCAGCCAGACCAGGCGGGAGGCGGCATCCGGCAGGACCTTGACCCCCAGGTGGAGGGAGTCGCGCTTCAGGGCTCCCCGCAGCACCAGAACCTGCTCTCCTGCAGTCCCGCCTTCCTCCAGGGACGCTCCCAGCTGCTCAGCGACATCGGCGCTGACCCGGGAGTTCGCGGTCGCCGTCGTCGCCAGGACGGGGGTGCTCGGTGGCAGGCCGGCCAGCAGAGTGCCGATGCGCCGGTAGTCAGGACGGAAGTCATGGCCCCAGTCCGAGATGCAGTGGGCCTCGTCAATGACGACCAGGGCGGCGCTTGCAGCCAGGTGGGGGAGTACCTCATCGCGGAAGACCGGGTTGTTAAGACGCTCCGGGGACACCAGCAGGACATCGACCTCACCCGCGCGCACCCGGGCCTGAATCTCATCCCACTGGGTGACATTGGCCGAGTTCATGGTCACGGCCCGGATCCCGGCACGCTCGGCAGCGGCCACCTGGTCGCGCATCAGGGCCAGCAGTGGCGAGATGATGACGCTCGCCCCGTCGCCGCCTCGCGCCCCGGGGGAGGGCGGTGGGTCGCCCGGCCGCCAGCCTCCCCAGCCCTCTCGCAGCAGTACCGTCGCCACGAAGTACACTGCCGACTTCCCCCAACCGGTGCGCTGGACCACCAGCGCACGGCGGTGAGCGACGACAAGCGCCTCGATCGCCCGCCACTGGTCCTCGCGCAGGTGCGCGTCGCCGCGACCCACGAGCTCGCGCAGGACGGTCTCGGCGCGCTCACGCACGGGCGAGTCGGGCAGATCGGGGTGCGCGGAGCGCTCAGCATCCTCAGCGGGGCCTGTGATCGTCACAGAACCACGGTAGCGCGGACGATCAAGGCGGCGCGGCCCTTGGATACCCTTGGGCCCATGGACCTCCTCATCATCGCCGTACTGGGCGCTCTGGCCATTGCGGCGGCATCTCAGCTCAGTGACCGCATCGGCGTCGCCCCGGCGCTGATCCTCCTGGCCGGAGGCACGGCGGTGGGCTTCCTGCCCTTCATCCCGGCGATCGAGCTGGACCCCCAGCTGGTTCTGGAAGGAGTCCTTCCCCCGTTGCTGTTCTCGACGGCGGTGAGCATCTCCACCATCAACTTCCGCCGCGAGCTCGCCCCGGTGGCGGTGCTGGCCATCCTGCTGGTGCCCCTGTCCGCGGCAGTGATCGGCGGGGTCCTCACCGTCCTGGTCCCGGGACTCTCCCTGGCCTGGGCCATCGCCATGGGGGCGATCCTCAGTCCCACCGACGCCGTGGCCATCTCCATCGCCCGCCGGCTGGGCGTCTCCCAGCGCATCATCACCGTCCTGGAGGGGGAGGGGCTCCTCAACGATGCCACCGCCCTGGTGGTCCTGTCCTCAGCCATCTCCGCGGCCACATCCGGCGGCGTCAGCATCGGCGGCGTCCTGGGCGGCTTCGCCCTGGCGGTCCTCGTGGCCCTGGGCGTGGGCTGGCTCGTCGGTGAGGTGAGCCTGCGGGTGCGCTCCCACATCACCGACCCCACCGTGGACACGGTCGTGTCCTTCACCGTCCCCTTCCTCGCGGCGATACCGGCCGAGCACATGCACGGCTCGGGCCTCGTGGCAGCCGTCGTCGCCGGGCTCATCACCGGCCACCGCGGCCCCCGGATGCTGCCGCCGGCCCACCGGGTGGCCTCACGCACCAACTGGCACACCGTCGAGCTCACCCTGGAAGGACTCATCTTCCTGGTCATGGGGCTGGAGTTCTTCGGCGTCGTGGAGAAGGTCGACGCCTCAGCTCTCGGTGTTGTGCGGGCCATCGCGGTCGCTGTCGTCGCCGGCTTCCTCACCGTCATCATCCGGGCCCTCGTGGTGGCACCAATGCTCAAGGTCCTCAGCCACCGGACCGCGCGATGGGCGATCCACTGGCGGGAGAACGAGGAGGCCATCCACCAGTTCCAGAACCGCTGCTCGGCCATTGTACGCGGAGAGTCCGAGATGCCCCCGGTGCCCTGGGACCGGAGCCCCTTGCGCAGGTTCAGCGCAGGCTCCGCCAAGAGACCAGCCACGAGAGCATCGCCCGGCGCGCACGCCGCCTCTCCAGCCGGGTCAGACGCCGGGGCGCCGACCTGGACTACTTCGCGGCCGAGCCCCTGGGCACACGCGAGGGCGCCGTCATCGTCTGGGCGGGTATGCGCGGCGCCATCACCCTGGCAGCCGCCCAGACCCTGCCGACCACAGCGCCTCACCACCCCTTCCTCCTCCTGGTGTCCATGCTCGTGGCCGCCGGCTCACTGACGATCCAAGGCCCTCACGCTGCCCGCACTGGTCCGCTTCGTCAGGCCCGCCATGGCCGGACCCGCCGACGAGGAGGAGAAGGCCGCCGTCATCTCGCTGCTGGTCAACGCCGCCCGCGACGTCGCCTCCGTCGGCACCCACGGCGCCTCCCAGCACGCCGTGATCACCGGTGCCACAGGCCCCGGCACCCCAGACGCTCAGGCGACGACGAGCACGCCTGAGCTGGACAAGGCGTCGCAGACCGCCCCCGACCCCGAGAACAGCGAGAGCCCCAGTCCCGCCTCTGAGCAGTACGGCCTCGTGCGCAGAGAGGGCAATGACATCGTCGTCTCGCCGGCAGCCGTTGCCAAGGCCTGGGCCGACCCCACCTGGCGCCACGACGAGCTCGCCCCTGTGCGAGAGCGCGCCCTGGACATAATCCGAGCCCAGCGCGAGGCCCTTCTCGACGCCGGTGACGAGGGCCTCTACTCGGCCGACTCCCTGGAGCACGCCCTGAACCGCCTCGACTTCCAGGAGATCATGCTCACCAGCGAGCCGCACTGACAAGGCCCGCAGCAGGACACTGCGGCCGCCTCCTCGGTGCCCGGCACCTCCTGCTGCGGGACCCCGTCCGCTGCAGCAGACCGAGCCGTAGACTCCTGGTGTGAGCGCGAACCTGCCCCTGAGACCGGACCTGGACGGTGAGGCCCCCTACGGGGCTCCCGAGATCGACGTCCCCGTGCGGCTGAACGTCAACGAGAACCCCTACCCGCCCTCGGCCGCCGTCATCGAGTCGATCGCCACCGCCGTGGCTCAGGCCGCCCAGGGCCTCAACCGCTACCCGGAGCGGGACTTCCCCCGGCTGCGGGCCGCGCTCGCGGACTATCTCAAGGCCGAGTCCGATGCGCACCCGGCCCCTGAGCAGATCTGGGCGGCCAACGGCTCCAACGAGATCATGCTCACGTGCTCCAGGCCTTCGGCGGCCCCGGGCGCACCTGCCTGACCTTCACCCCCACCTACTCGATGTACCCCGAGTACGCCCGGGACACACTGACCGACTACGTCACGCGACCGCGCCGGGAGGACTTCACGCTCGATGTGGACGCCGCGGTGACAGCGATCAACGAGCTGCGACCGGCCGTCGTCATTCTGGCCAGCCCCAACAACCCGACTGGAACGGCCCTGCCACTTGAGGACATCAGGCGGATCCTCGAGGCGGCGCGCGGTCACGGCCCTATGCTCGGAGCCGGGATCGGCTCACCGGCCCGTGCCAGCGACTGCGTCGTCGTCATCGATGAGGCCTACGCCGAGTTCCGCCGCCCGGGCGTGCCCAGCGCCCTGGAGCTGGTGGGGTCGGCCAACCCGCACCTGGCCGTCACCCGCACCATGTCCAAGGCCTTCGGGGCCGCCGGCCTGCGCCTGGGCTACCTGGCCGCAGACAGTGCCCTGGTTGATGCCCTGCGCATCGTGCGCCTGCCCTATCACCTGTCCGCCGTCACCCAGGCCGCGGCCCTGGCCGCCCTGTCTCACCGTGAGGAGCTCATGGCTCAGGTGGCCTCTCTGCGCAATGAGCGCGATGCCTTCGTGGACTGGCTGCGGGCCCAGGGCCTGACCGCGCACGACTCGGACGCCAACTTCGTCCTGTTCGGCCCGTTCCCGGACCGCGATACCGTTTGGAGGCGCCTGCTCGACGCCGGGGTCCTCATCCGCGTCGTCGGCCCCGAGGGCTTCCTGCGGGCCAGTATCGGCACACCTGCCGAGATGGAGCGCCTCCGCCGAGCCCTGGTCGCAGCCATCGGCGGATGACGAGGACGCCGGCAGCGATCACCGCCTGGGACCGGTAGGGTTGCTATCGATTGAGATACCTATGAACCACGCCGCTGAAAAGCGCGACACACGATGCTGAGGAAGCACCTATGAGCCGTACCGCGCGCATTGAACGAGCCACGAGCGAGTCAAGCGTCGTCGTCGAGATCAACCTCGATGGCACGGGCCAGACCGACATCTCCACCACCGTCCCCTTCTACGACCACATGCTCACCGCGCTGGGGCGCCACTCGCTCATCGATCTGACGGTGCGCGCCACCGGTGATACCGAGATCGACGTGCACCACACTGTGGAGGACACCGCCATCTGCATCGGTGAGGCCCTGCGCGCAGCCCTGGGTGACAAGCGCGGCATCCGCCGCTTCGGCGAGGCCAGCGTTCCCCTGGACGAGGCCCTGGCTCATGCCGTCGTCGACATCTCCGGACGCCCCTACCTGGTGCACGAGGGCGAGTCCGAGGCTTTCGTTCACCACCTCATCGGCGGTCACTTCACCGGTTCCATGGTGCGTCACGTGCTGGAGGCCATCGCCTACCACGCCGGTATCTGCCTGCACGTGCGTGTCCTGGCCGGGCGCGATCCCCACCACATCGCCGAGGCCGAGTTCAAGGCCCTGGCCCGCGCCCTGCGCGCCGCCGTGGAGGACGACCCCCGCGTCGAGACCATCCCATCCACGAAGGGAAGCCTGTGATGGATCAGACCCCCCGGCCCGACGGGAACCCCGACGACCAGCAGGACCACCAGCGCGACCTGGACGCCGAGTTCGCCGCCCTCATGGGTGACGTGGAGCTCCCAGACGACCTCTCGAGCGGAGATATGGGGGCTCTTCAGGACGCCCCCCGAAGCGAACCGGGCCAGGAGGCCCGGTCCGAGGACGACTCCGTATCGGACGGTGTCGAGGGGGAGAGCACGCCGGCAGAAGTGAGTCCCGACGACGTCCCCCACAACACCTACCATCCCCTGAGCGGGGGACAGGGCCAGACGGAGGACACCGAGGGCGTCTCCCGGCTCACCGACGCCCAGGAGGCGCAGATCGCCGCCGCGGCCGACTCACTGAGCTCCTTCGTGCCCGGTCAGTCCGACGACCAGGCTCCTCGGGCGGTCAAGGTCGCCGTCGTCATGACACCGCTGAACCGGGCTGATGGATTGGCCGGAATGTGCTCCCTGATGGACCTCGACTGCACCGTGGTGCCCTCCTCCAACGGGGCCTTCGCGGTCAAGCGGTTCGTCTCCGCCCACTCGGACTGGGACGTGGCCGAGCTGCTCGGCGGCTCCGACTCCGAACCCGCTGAGGCCGCGGAGCTGGCCGCCCAGCTCTCTCGCCTGTCACGAGCCGGCGCGGTCCTCATGACCGCCGACCTGGCCACCGACGTCGGTATCGAATCCGGCCTGTCCGGGACGATCACCGCCCGGCACTTCACCAACGGCCAGCCCGGTGAGGAGGCCTCTGCGGGGCTCCTGCTGGCCTCCATGGACCAGGTCGTCGAGGACGTGCTCCCTAGGAGTCATCGACGCCGACGATGTCCCGGGCGCGGTGAAGTCCTCCGAGATCAAGGCACCCCGGGCGATGCGCTGGTTCGGACGCGGCCTGCGCCGTCCCCCGCAGTGACGTCACACGGGATGCCACAGCTACGAGCTGCCCCCTGCCGGCTGAGGGTGCGGCAGTGGCTCCTAACCGGCGTAGGAGCTCGTGCGCTGCCCGCTCTTGTCCGAGGCGATGCAGGAGAAGCTCCGCTTCCCGGCATTCCAGCCGGCCTCGCCCGGTCCCAGTACCGATGTGCTCGGATCGCTCGCCCCATACTGCTGGGCGGCCTCTGAGGTGCAGGTGGCCTGCACGTTGGGATCAGCTGCCAGGTCGTCATCGCTGGACCCCGAGGTGCTTTCCGCCAGGGTCCCCACCTGGTAGACCTCCCATGAGTGGGGTTCGTTGCAGTTGACCTTCCTGGCCGTTGTCTGACCCGAGATCGAGGTGGTCCCCGCCAGACAGGTACCCACCGGGTGCGGCGGGGTCGAGGCGACGTCCTGACCCGACGATGAGGACTGGGACGCGGCCGAAGGCGCCCTGGTGGCACTGGCCGCAGGAGCCAGACGGGCGCCCGCCACCCATCCTGCGCTCAGACCGACGACCAGGCCGACGACTGCGCCGATCGCTCCGGAACGCAGACCTGCCTGACGGCGCTCTCGGCCGGAGAGTCTCATCGACTGGCTCGGCTGAGCCGAGGCGGGGGCGTTCACCAGCGCCTTCTCGGAGGGCTCCAGCCCGCCTGAGACGACTGAGGGGGCTGAGGCGGCGGAGCCTGAGGAGCCGGCTGCGCGGACCGGGAAGACGGAGTCGGATGATGGCCATTGCGGTGCAACGCTCCGAGCATCGGAGTCGGGCGATCCCGTCCTCTGGTCGGGCTGAGGCGGCGCCAGTCCGGCCTCAACCAGCCGCAATGAGGTCACCGGCCCGCCGACAGCCAGGTTCCCCGTCCCGAGCTGCTCACGGATCTGCCCCAGGGCCCCGGTGAGCTCGGTGCCGTCGCGGAAGCGGTGCTCGGGCTCCGGAGCCATCGCCTTGCTCAGAAGCGGAAGCAGGACCTCGGGCACGTGCGGGTCGCTGAGGTCGAGGGGGTCGTCGAGAGAACGGACGATCTCCGGCAGGCTGCGCTGCACACCGTCGGGGCCCCGCCGGGGGCCTCGACCCGTCAGCAGGGCGAAGAGCACCGCACCCATGGACCACACATCCCCCTCGGGGCCGGGGCTGGCCAGCATGAAGGCCTCCGGTGCGGCGAAGTCTGGGGTGAGGCACTCCAGGGTCACGGTGGGATCCTGACCCTCGCGCTGGACGGCAGCGATGCCGAAGTCCGACAGACGAGGAGAGCCGTAGGAGTCCAGAAGGATGTTGGCCGGTTTGACGTCCCGGTGCATGACACCGGCCGCGTGGGCCGCCCCCAGAGCCGAGGCCGCGGCCTCCACCAGGGCCACGGCGTCGGAGGCGGGGGTCGGGCCGCGTGAGACGAGGTCGTAGAGGCTGCCGCCCGCGCACAGCTCCATGACCAGGTAGGGGCGCAGATCGGGCAGCTTGCCCGTGTCGACCAGCGAGACCACGTGAGGATGCCCCGAGATCCGCGAGGCCGCCTGCACCTCGCGCATGAACCGCCGCTCATTGCGAGGATCATCCAAGGGGCGGGAATCCACCTTGACGGCGACTGGACGCTCCAGGGAGTCCTGCACCCCGGCGTAGACCGTGGCGAAGCCTCCGCGTCCCAGCACTGAGGTGATCCGTACTCCGGGGATGGAGAACGGCGTGGCGCTGCGCGACCCGCTGGACCCGCCTGATCCTGTGCCGGCCGCTGCGCGGGAGTGGCTCGAGAAGGACTGCGAAGGTGCCAGAGGTGGGGGTGCCGGCGAAGGCGCCAGAGGCGGCGGAGGGACCTGGCCGGAGGGGAACTGCATGCTCACGGATGAATACTCGCCCATCTTGCGGAATCGTGAAAGGAAGCCGACTACCCGGCTTCGGATCGCACAATCGGTGCCGTGTCCCGGCGCTGTCCCTGCTCACGACCACGATCAGCTCAACGCATCACCGAAAACCGTTGAGTCAAGGCTGTTGAGCCGGCGCTGCCGGTCCTGGTTCTGCGCACGTCAGAAGGCGTTTGCATAGTGGGAGTGACACTCAGAACGATCTGCCGGGACGGTAGGGTATGTCACATGCAAGCGCCACGCGTCACCGTCCTGTCCTACGGATCCGGCAACGTCCGCTCGGCGGTGCGCGCTCTGGAACGCGTCGGCGCGCAGGTGACCCTCACCAGCGACCCGCATGAGGTCGCCCAGGCCGACGGCCTGTGGTCCCTGGGTGGTGCCTCGGCGCGGTCGCGAGCAGTCAGGGCGGTTGACGCCCTCGTCTCATCGAGCGGCGCCTGGCCGGTGGACGGCCGGTCCTGGGAATCTGCGTGGGTATGCAGGTCATGTTCGAGCGCTCCGAGGAGCATGGGACCGCTGAGGAGGGACTGGGCCAGTGGCCCGGCACCGTGTCCCGCCTGAGTGCCGACGTCGTGCCGCACATGGGGTGGAGCCGTGTCCGCCCTCCCTCGGGCTCCGTTCTGTTCGACGGCGTTGCCGACGAGCGCTTCTACTTCGTCCACTCCTATGCGGCCACTGAGGACCCTGCCGAGCTGCTCGGTCGCGGTCCCACCCGTCTGCCCCAGGTCACCTGGGCGGCTCACGGGCACGACTTCATCGCCGCCGTCGAGAACGGTGCCCTGTGCGCCACGCAGTTCCACCCCGAGAAGTCCGGTGACGCAGGGGCTCAGCTGCTGCGCAACTGGTTGACGACTCTCTGAACCCCACCCGAGCCAGCCCACGACCACCGCAGGAGAAACGCATGCTCACTCTACTTCCCGCCGTCGACGTCGCCGATGGCAAGGCCGTTCGCCTCCTTCAAGGGGCGATCGGTTCAGAGACGGATTACGGCAGCCCCGTCGACGCAGCCCCGGGACTGGGTGGGAGCGGGGCTGCATGGATCCACCTGGTGGACCTCGACGCAGCCTTCGGACGTGGCTCCAACCATGAGCTGCTCGCACGCATCGTCGGCGAGGTCGGTATCAAGGTGGAGCTCTCCGGAGGCATCCGTGATGACGCCTCACTGGCCCGGGCCCTGTCCGCCGGAGCCGCTCGGGTCAACCTGGGAACGGCGGCTCTGGAGGACCCTGAGTGGACCGAACGGGTCATCGCCGAGCACGGGGAGAAGATTGCCGTCGGCCTCGACGTGCGCGGCTCCACCTTGGCCGCCCGGGGCTGGACCAAGGAGGGCGGAGACCTGTGGGAGACCCTTGAGCGGCTCAATACCGCAGGATGCGCACGCTATGTCGTCACCGACGTCACTCGGGACGGGACGCTGAGCGGCCCCAACACCGCCCTGCTCACCGAGGTCTGTCAGAGGACTGCGGCGCCGGTGGTCGCCTCGGGCGGTATCGCCCATCTCGACGACCTCGTCGCGCTGCGTCGTCTGGTGCCGTTGGGACTGGAGGGCGCGATCGTCGGTAAGGCGCTCTACAACGGCAACTTCACCCTTCAGGAGGCCCTGGTCGTGGCCGGCGAGGAGGAGGGACGAGAGCCCTCGAAGGGGCGTGTCTGAGCTCTGCCCGCCTCTGCCTGACGTCTCCCGACCGCGCGGCTGCTGCTACGCGGGTGAGCATGGGCGTCCAGGACGCCTCGGGCGTTGCCAGTGTCTGATGACGCCTCGAAGCGCGGTGGCGAAGACGACGCCGGTGGCCGCCAGGTAGGGGCCGTAGTGCTGCCGGGTGATCGGTCCCAACGGCTTGCCCAGTGTCCTGACGATGGCGGTGGAGGCCGCCATGCGCGCGGCACGCTCGCCGGCCGCGTGAATGACGACTGAGGGCAGAAGAAGGTCACGGCGCCCGGACTCGGCGGCGAAGAGCTTCACCGGGATCCCGGTCAGTGCTTGCTTCCAGTACCCGCGGGGGCCCCGGAGCAGGTAACGGGAGGTCGCCGTCCTCATCTCGGGCGTGGTCCACGGCGCGGGAGGCTGGTGTCCGCCCCGAGTCAGCAGGTGCGTGACTGCCACTACGGTGACCGAGCCCGCCACGACCATCGCCGCCCGCCGCCACATCCGCTCTGGGTGGGTCAGCCCCAGCCACACCTGGCTCATCTCCGCCATGATCGGGAAGGAGATGGCCTCGGCCATGCCCCAGACGAACATCACGGCGTCTCCGCGGCCGCCCTCCATCGCGGTGCGCAGGACGGTGAAGACGTCTGAGACCGGCTCGGGTCTGCGGGGGCGCTGGAGCATCTCCACGATCTGCTCGCGCGCCCGGTCGCTGACGCCCTCCACGTCATCACTGGGGGCGATCGGCTCGCCGACGCGTACCTCGACGGGGGAGTAACGGGGCAGGCCGCTCTTCTTCGGCATCATCTCTCGCGTCCCCACCAGAGCCACCGGTAGCACAGGGATCCCGAAGTCTCGTGCGAGCCGGGCGGCCCCGGAGGAAGCGGCTCATCGCTGCCATCCGTGGAGCGGGTGCCCTCGGGGAAGATGAGAATGCTCATCGACTCGGCCACCCGGTTGGCCAGCGTGCCCCTCAGCTCCTCGTAGGCGCCCTCGCCGTCGCGCCGCACCGGGTAGGCGCCCAGCAGTCCCCTGGCCACGAGGCGACGCGAGCGACGGGTGAACCAGTAGTCCTGGGCAGCGACCGTGACCACCCGCATGAGGGTGGGGGAGGCGCTCATCATCGCGATCGTGTCCGCGTGGGAGCCATGGTTGGCGACGACGACGTAGGGGCCGTCGGCCTCGAACTCGCCCTCGACCCGAACGCCCCCGAACGGAGCGATGACGGCGGACCAGAAGCGCTGACGCAGTACCGCGCGCCAGGTGACCTTCTGGGGCGTTCGCACAATCGATCGCAGGCGTCGTCCCGCCGAGGCGATCTCGGCCGAACCTGGCACCGAGGGGATCTGAAGGGGCATCGGGCTACCTTTCCGTGGGTTGTGCGGGCGATGGAGGAGGGTGGCTCGGATGGAGAGACAGGACGGGGCTGGGGCGGACGTCGGAGAGATCGGCCCACTCACCCCAGAACGGCGGCCAGAGGCAGGACCAGGAGCAGGGAGTCGACGCGGTCCAGAAGACCCCCGAACCCGGGCAGCCAGGTACCGGCGTCCTTGACCCCGACGGTGCGCTTGACGAGAGACTCCAGAAGGTCTCCCAGGACGCCGCCCAGACCGACGGCGATCACCAGGCCGGGGGTGATGTCGCCCAGCAGGGTGAGGATGAGGGCGGCCCCGATGACGGCCCCCGCCAGTCCACCGAGCGTCTTGTTCGGGGACAAGGGGACAGCGGACGTCGTGCCCAGGCTATTGGACGCAGGAAGGTCCCGCCGGCCCACGCGGCCACGTCGGCGGCCGCAGCCGCGAAGGCGATGAGGAACGCGTCGTGCCACAGCACCACGAGGTGCGCCAGGGACCAGGGAATCCAGATCGAGGCGAAACCGGCAATCGTCGCCCTCCTCAGACCGTGCTCGACGTCGCCGGACAGGACGGCGGGCACGGCGCACGCGAGCACCGTGAGTGGAGCGAGCGCCATGAGGCCTGGCGCAACCAGGCGGCCAACGGATAGATCACCGCTGCAGTGAGGCTAGCATCAGGGTC